>Ga0257115_1000007_pt1 | contig 238931 bp, 199 predicted proteins | sample SI112_100mmetaG_FD_194465 | JGI IMG/M metagenome (GOLD analysis project Ga0257115, IMG submission 194465) | Marine microbial communities from Saanich Inlet, British Columbia, Canada - SI112_100m | ecosystem: Environmental > Aquatic > Marine > Inlet | place: Canada: British Columbia | collected...
TTATAATGATTTTGCCACAAATATTTATTTCAAGAAGTCAAGCAAATAATGGCTCCTAAAGAAATTATTTTGTTATTAATTTACTACGCAAAAACCTAACCGGACGATACTGGTAATTTATGATTTATAACAAGGCGCAAATAAGCCGTTAAAACAAACTAAGTCAAATAATAAAATATTTTTTAATAGTTACTCCAGTTTTCTATAATTGAGTGTAATAATCACTAACCGCTAATATTATTAAAATGCGATCAGTGCTCTATACTGCCTACTAATCTAAACATTTCTTTCTGGATCGTTAAGATCCTTCTATTAAAGAAAGAAAGGGACAAAATGTTTCGGTCTGATTTTAATATTCTTTGCATACACGAAAACTAAAGCTTGGTTGCCTACCCGACATGTCGTTCAGGCGGGCAGTTATCCCCGGATATAAAACGCCGAGGATGTTCCCCGGACAAAGAACTCCGAGCACTTTACTCGGGCAAATTAGTTTTTGGATTTTATCAGAAAACTATTTTGAGATGAGAATAATTTCAGACATGGTTATTTGATAAGCTTAAAATCATGAAAAAGATTGTTAGAAAATGAAGATGGAGGTTAAAGCCTTATGCAGGAATATTCTTGATGATTGGTTTGGGTGTTATTTTAACTGAAAGTGATTTACTGCCACACTCATGGTATCTTGGATATATGAGTGTCAGATACCGTAGTATGCTAGAATGTTCCGGAATCAGAGGTTAATTCATGGACGAGCATTTATAATTCTCCTATTTTGTATTTGTATTGTGAAACTATGGAGATTAATTGTTCTAACAAATGTTAAGATTTTTCCGTAAATTCTAACGCTACGTATAAGCGGTTATCGTGATCTCTGTTTTCAACTATGCCACTCCTGACAACTGTTCCTCTTCCGTCAAACATTAATTCTTTTTCTAAACCAGGTTCCACATCAACTGCTGCTATCTTGACTGGAAGTGTTGTCCCCGGAGCAAACGCCTCCATATCATCAGTTTCTACTTCGAAATAAACACCGCTAGCACTAACGTTTATTGTCTTACCACTCTGATCGGCTAACGAAACTTCTAATGAATGATTCAGCCTTACATTACGCCGTCTTGGATCACTCCTTCTATCACCCTGCCTTTTGTTTTGGCCGGGTAACAATATTTCAGATGCAGAGTCTGCGCTTTGATCTTGCCTCTTTTCAGTTCGTCTTCTGTCAGAATATTTTTCTTTGTCCTTCATATTATATTCCTTTCCGGTTTCACACTTCTCCACTATTTATAACATTATTATTTATTCATAAATTAGCAAAACTGTAGGTCGGGCCAGACAATTGTCAACGTGTAGCAAGATAGTTCATGTTTTTACCTCCTTGTAAAAATAAACATAATTTGTGAAAAACATCTCCATCAACTGATGGTGCATTCCTTGTTGGTATGAAAACTTGCAACTTGTAGTCCTAATAGCAATTATAATACTCAAGTACTTACTAAAATCAAGAGGAAATATGGAAAATAATCAAGACTGGTATGTGCAAACAATGCAGCTTACAAAACAGCAAAAAAATCAACAAGTGAATTATTCGTCTAATCGGGCATATACTAGCTGAGAAATACGTACCCATACAATATGATAAATTCTCTTATAAATTTGTTGTATTCTTTTTAAATTTGGTAGGTTAAACGAGGATATCAACTTCTGGCTGTTTTTCACCCACATTTAAAACGTGAATAGTGTTTAAATGTTATCAATAATTTTATTCCTCAGATTAACCACTTGATTATGCCTGATACGGGGGATTTCTGTATATGGTTGAAAGAACATGTGCGAGAAACAGATCCAGACAAGCTGAAATGGTTATTTTACTGTAGACTGGTTACGAGGTTTTTCAATATAGCCTTTAACTCCGGATCATAATTCTCTGACAGACCCAATCTTTTTGCCTGTGACTCTAACGCAATTTTGAGTATCATTTTCTCTTTGGTTTTTGCGGCAAGTTTTTTCACTAATTTATCATTTTTACTTCTCAGCGCTATTAATTCCGCCTCTTCTGCACTGCTATCCAGATCCCCTATCATCGGATCAGTCGTACTATTCTCGACAAATTTGGTAATATTTTGCAAACTATTAATATCATCTTCGAGCGTTTTTATCGTCTTCCCGAGAGATGTATATTTTTCTTTAATAGTTGTATAATCTTTACTTATTTGCCCCTTCTCCAGGCTCAAATCATATCTCACGGACTCCAGTTCTTTTGTTTTGATCTCCCGCTTCTTTATATCCTGTACAAGATCGTCCATCCTTTGCTCTAATAAAGTTGTCTCTACAACCTTGTTTCTATATTTATCAACAAATCTTATGGAAATAAGTAGACATACTATGCAGATAAATACTAAAGCACAACTGGCAGTAAGTATTCTTTTAATTTTATTTTCTTGCGTTGATTTCATAATAATTCCCTTTAATTTTTCATCCAAGTTTAATATATTAATACGGCTTAAACTTTACAAGACAATTCTTATTACTTGTGTCTTCCTTAGAAAAGAGTTTCTCAGCAACAAGGACCTGCCCTCGTCCGTACCGGCACGGGCGGACACTAGTCGCAATGTAATGGAGTATGGGCCACTTTCCATAAGGTGATGAGTGATAGTAACGACAGTATCAAACGAATCATTCTTTAATATTTGTTTTTTTACCTTGGTGGCTAAATAGTTAAGAAAAGAGGTTATCCCGTTGGTCAATAATATAAAAAAAACACCATTATATGATGCGCATATAGAGCTCGGTGCAAAAATTGTAGATTACTACAGTTTTAAAATGCCATTACAATATGATAGCATTATAAGTGAACATAAAAATGTAAGAAGCAGTGCCGGCCTTTTCGATATTTCACATATGGGAGAAATACTTGTAGACGGTAAAGGGGCAACGGAATTTGTTCAAAAGATTATTACCAATGACATAAGTAAGCTGTCAGATTATCAAGCGTTGTACACCCCTATTTGCGATGAAGAAGGCGGTACTATCGACGATGTTATCGTTTATAAATATAATTCTGAAAGATATATGCTCGTCGTTAATTGTGGTACTACGAAAAGGGACCTAAAGTGGATAAATAAATATAAAACTGACGATACAAATATTAATGATTTAAGTAATAAACTCTCACTTCTGGCTGTTCAAGGACCAAAATCTGAAGAAATAATAGGACTTGTTTTCGGTGAGAAATGCACCTCACTCTCACGGTTCCAATTTATAGACGTAACTGAAAACGATATGAAGATGACAGTATCCAGGACCGGTTACACAGGGGAAGATGGATTTGAGATATTTGTCGGTAATTCACAATGCGTAGAATTATGGAACTTATTGCTCGAAAAAGGGAAAGATATAGGCCTGGAACCTGCAGGCCTTGGAGCAAGAGATACATTGAGATTAGAGGCCGGTTACCTGCTCTTTGGTAACGAGATTGATGATTTTACAACACCTATAGAAGCAGGCATAGGTTGGACAGTTAAATTTGATAAAAAAGATTTCCTTAGTAAAGATACATTGCTAAGACAAAATAAAAACGGAATAAATAGAAAGCTTATAGCATTCAAGATGCTTGATAAGGGAATTCCCAGGACTGATAGCGAAATAGTGCATAATAATAATGTTATAGGTAAGGTAACAAGTGGAACTTTCAGCCCGACCCTGGAAATAGGTATAGGCTTTGGCTACGTGCTCAATCGTATCGCAGAAGAGAAAAGCGAGATCAGTATAAGGATCAGAGACAAAGATTTTCCTGCGGAAATTGTAAGTACTCCGTTTGTCACTCAAGGTGAGAAATGTGACTAAATTGATTACCTATCATTTAACCAATGCAAGTTAAATAACTCATTCCGCTTCATTACATTAAGAATAGTATATCAGCATATTAATACGAGAGAGGAACGACCTAAAAATATTAACTTTGAAAGATAATTAATTATGAGTAATAAAGAATATAACTTTACAGAAATAGAGAAAAAATGGCAGGATTTTTGGGAAGGAAGTGGCCTGTTCAGGGTAGATGAGGATTGTGACAAGAATAAATTTTACTGTCTCGTTATGTTCCCCTACCCCTCCGGAACACTTCACGTTGGACACGGGAGGAATTATATCATAGGCGATGTTGTCTCCCGCTATAAAATCATGAAAGGGTTCAGGGTGCTCTCACCAATAGGATGGGATGCCTTTGGCCTGCCAGCTGAAAATGCGGCAATTGCAAACGGTATTCATCCATCCATTAATACAGAGAACAACATCAAAAAGATGAAAGTACAACTCGAAAGATGGGGTGTTGGTTACGATTGGGACAGGGAAGTTGCATCCTGTGAACCTGATTATTATAAATGGACACAATGGATATTCCTTAAGCTATTTGAACAAAATCTCGCATACAAAAAGAAAGCCGCAGTAAACTGGTGCCCTTCCTGTGCAACAGTGCTGGCAAACGAACAGGTAGTTAATGACCTTTGTGAAAGGTGTGATACAAAAGTCAAACAGAGGGACCTGGAGCAGTGGTTTTTTAAAATCAGTAATTTTGCACAGAGGTTGCTGGATGACCTTAAGACACTTGATGGATGGCCGGAAAGAGTAAAAACAATGCAGGCAAACTGGATTGGTAGAAGTGAAGGCGCAAAAATTAACTTTAAATTAGAAGAGACCGACAAGACAATCCCATGCTTCACGACAAGACCGGATACTATATTCGGTGTTACGTTTATGTCCCTGGCTCCGGAACATCCTGTAATACGTGAATTAATAAATGGCACTGAACATGAAAAATCTGTATTAGAATTTATAGATAGAGTAAGAGGACAGAGCACCATAGAAAGGACATCAGAAGGGACCGAAAAGGAAGGAATCTTTACCGGCAGATATGTCATCAATCCGGTTAACAGTGAAAGAGTACCGTTATGGGTATCCAATTATGCACTGATGGGATATGGGACTGGAGCAGTTATGGCCGTACCCGCTCACGACCAGAGGGATTTTGAATTTGCAAAGAAATATAATCTACCTATAAAGATAGTCATTCGCCCTACTGGCAATGATACCATGCTAAACCATGAAGAGATGGATGAAGCATATGTTGAAGATGGAGTACAGGTTAATTCCGACCGGTTTGACGGAATGCCAAACAGAGAAGCTATCCCAAAGATCATAAACTTCTTTGAAGAAAAAGGCATAGGAGAGAGAAATATAAATTTCCGACTGAGAGACTGGTTAATCTCAAGACAGCGATACTGGGGCGCTCCTATTCCCATTATATATTGCGAAAGCTGCGGTACTGTACCCGTACCAGAGAAAGATCTCCCCGTACTATTGCCGGAAAAAGTTGAGTTTAAGCCACACGGCAAGAGTCCGCTTGACGACGTGGATGAATTTGTTAACTCTACATGCCCGAAATGCGGAGGCAGTGCAAAGAGGGAAACGGACACCATGGATACCTTCGTCGATTCAAGCTGGTATTATCTTAGATATATCTCTTCTAAAGACAACACTCAGGCATTTGATTCGGAAGACGCAAACAAATGGTTGCCTGTTGACCAATATATCGGAGGCATCGAACACGCAATCCTACACCTCCTCTATTCAAGATTCATTACTAAAGTGTTTTATGACCTTAAACTAATAAACTTCGATGAACCCTTTAAAAATCTTTTCACTCAGGGGATGATCATCAAAGACGGGGCCAAGATGTCCAAGTCAAAAGGCAACGTAGTTAATCCTGATCTGATCACCGAAAAATACGGCGCTGATACACAACGACTCTACACGTTATTTATCGCCCCACCACAGAGAGATGCAGAATGGAATGACAGGGGTGTAATAGGTTCATACCGTTTCCTGAACAAGCTATGGAATACAATTACGTCATTTGAAGAATATTTTAAAAAAATCCCTGATGCAGGGATCAAGCCTGATTTATTTTCAAAGGAAACAAAAGAACTTTATAGATACATAAACATAACGATTAAAAAAGTCACTGAAGATATTGAGAAATCATGGAGTTTTAACACCGCAATAGCCTCAGTAATGGAACTGCTCAATATGGTCGTGGATTTCAGTGCTGATTTAAGAGATAAAGATTTTAATGAGGAGGCTGTTATTAATGATTTTAATGTGTTGAGACATTCTCTTGAGACCAGTGTAAAGGTCCTGGCTCCATTTGTCCCTCACATAAGTGAAGAACTCTGGGAGATACTCGGGCATAATCCCAGCATCTTTTCCGCACCGTGGCCAACATATGATGAAGGCTCTATTGCTGCCGATCAGGTAGAGATGGTAATCCAGATAAATGGAAAAGTCAGAAGCAAACTGGTTGTACCATCAGAAATAACTGAAGATGACTTAAAATCACTCGTAATGGATGATAAGAAGATAAACGAGAATCTGGAAGGCAAGAAGATAGTAAAAACAATAGTTGTTCCAAAAAAACTGGTGAATCTCGTTGTCAGATAAACAGACATACTTATCTTCTATGATTAGTAGTACGCTCTGTTTTTTCCTGTAAAGGTAAAACTGTATCAACTCACCAGTTTATGTAAGTATGTAGTGTTCACCCAATTATCATTCCTGTATTTATTCTGATAATGGGTAAGTAAATGTTTGATCACATCTTTAACTTCCAGCTTTTCAATTTCTTTAATTCTAAAGTAATTCCACTCCGGAAAAACTTTAAGCCACCTTTTCATCTCTTTCTGCATATATTTTATCTCTCTAAAACCATACATCTCTTTTTCCGCATACCATTTAATTAAATTACCCTCTAATTCCCTTTCCCACTGTTTCATTATTCTGATTCTTCCCATACCTGCTCTTTTGCCCTTATTTGTTACTTCAACCACCTGACTTCCATGTGCAACCAGCTCATGATACATAGTGCCAATTAATGATTTTTCACTTGTGTCTATAAACGTTCTGGAAACATGCATTTGGTGTACCGTCTTACCACACATAAAATATGTTAAGTCAGTATAATAGGGATGGTACCAAATTTCGTGTGTTATATGATTATTTTCTTTATTAAAGTCAGATAGTATTTCATAACACCGGGGAGCTTCGCGTAACCTTTTAATCACCGTTTTATACGTATCAAAAAATTTATTGTTTGTTGGTTCCCCGTCGTATCTCTTCATGCTTCCTATCAGTTTATACTCTATCTTTGAATCTCTATATATCTCCTCAGGGCGCACTTCTCCTGCTGCCAGGCGTGATTTCTCCAATTCTATTCTTTCTTGCCACTCAGCAGTTTGTTTTAATATTTTCTGCTGCTCATGGTAACCGGGATAATGATCGGCTTCAACTCCGAATACCTTCTGCCCGGTAACAGATAAAAGAAGTTCAAGCACTGCTGACGCTATTCCGGTTTTAATAGCATATCCGGCTAACGCGGCACCTGGAATGTCCCTGGTTATGAATCGTCTTCTTCCGGGATTAAAATCTGCAAGTTTTTTAAGTTTGTGATCAGACATATTTTAAGCTATTAATATCATGATGGATTCTTCGACTCAGCTCATCCTCCTATCAGTCGGACAGGGAGTGACTACATGCTTAGCACATTCGCACACTAAGTGTGAACTCTGTCAAAACGCGATCAATATTGAAACTCTTACGAATTTAATTACTTGCGCGGATGGGCCTTATCGTAAACACTTTTTAACCGTTCTGTCGTAATGTGTGTGTATATCTGAGTAGTTGAAAGATTGGCGTGTCCCAGCAACTCTTGTACGGCCCTCAAGTCAGCTCCTTTATCCAACAAATGAGTCGCAAAGCTGTGCCTGAACGTGTGTGGAGAGGTAAGTAGATTAACTCCTGATATCTTTAAATATTTATCAAGAGACCGCGCAACACTTCTTGCCGTCAGGCGGCCACCAAATTTATTTAAAAAGAGAGGCCCACTCATGCTTACCTGTTTTTGGTCATTCTCTTTACTCTTCGATTTAGAATCGATATATTCATTTATCGCCTTAATCGCGTGACTTCCAATAGGCACCAGCCTCTCTTTCTTGCCTTTTCCCTGTACCTTTATCATACCGCCAAAGAAATCAATATTATTCTCGTCTAAACCCACCAGTTCGCTTACCCTTATTCCCGTACTGTAAAGAGTTTCCAGAATAGCCATATCCCTCATACCCATCACATTTGAACAGTCAGGTGTTTTCAGTAAGAGTTCCACCTCGTTTATACTTAAGAAGAGAGGAAGTTTCTTCCCCTGTTTAGGTGTTCGCAACATCTCGAAAGGATTTGAAACAAGCTCACCTTTTTGAATAAGAAATTTAAAAAAAGATCTTATTGATGCCAGTTTGCGAGCAATGGTAGTTTTTGAATAACTCTTTGATCTCAAAACGGCAAGAAACTTTCTTAAGAGAAGATGATTAATGCTCTCTAAACTTCTACATTTTTCAGCTTTTAAGAAGACATCAAATTGGAGCATGTCTTTGTGATATGCTCTCAGTGTATGTTCTGAAAAGCCCTTTTCATGCTCCAGTTTTGTAATGAATTCTAAGGATAATTTTTCAATCATCAGATCTATCTCCTGTTCTCTTTGAGAACACTTTTAGCCAGTATTGGGCCTCGCTCTTAGACGGGCCCAGGTATTTGCTGATTGGTTCATCATCTTCTTCCCTTTTAAACCGGCTATCTTCCTGCCCTGCTGCCTGCAAACGTGCTACTTTCTTTTTAATATCGTTATAAAACGCTAATGGTCCGACAACCTTGCAACCATATTTCTTTACATACTGTTCTATCTCTCTGTCGGAAGTAATTACCGTAATGTGTTTGGGATTTTCACTAACACTCACCATCCTCTTGATTTCTTCATCTGCATCAAGATCATGCCTGGAAAATACGATGTCTATTCCTGCCGGTCTCATTTCCAGTGAGTTACCATGCCCCTGACCATCAAAAACTACTATTAATTTATGCTTCCGTTTTTCTTTGTATTGTTCAAGTAAGGTAAGTAATCTATTACGCAAAACCTCTATATCACACTTTTCAGTACTGTATCCCAGCTCAGAAATTTTAAAGATTACATTATAACCATCTATTATTATGTCCATTTGACTGTTTTCGGTCTTCCCTATACTAATCTGAGTTAACTGTCTGTTTTTACGACTTATATTCTGAAACAATAGTAACATCCACTGTCACGCCTGACAATAGACTTCCTCACGGTATTTTAAATAATTACGGAATAATTCCGCATCATTCACTTTTTAACTCAATTTTTTTACGCCCTTAGCGTTTGCCCACCTTTTGCCTGCCAGAATACAGTCTAGGCAAGCGTAGGTGCACCTTCCCGCCCGGACAAACCGTTCGCCAGCCCGACAAATCAGTTCTGGCGGGGACGAGTACGGTATACATCTTTTAGTGGGCACTCTTCACACCGCATTTTGGGTTTACAATAATACTTTCCTACCCGAACGATGAGAGCATGATACTCATTATAAAAAGAGACCTCTTTAGGCAGGTTCTCTTCAAACACTGCCTTTATAGCTTCATAGTTATAATCTTCAGTTATCAAACCGTGACGAACAAGCACTCGTTTTGTATACGCGTCCACAACAAAAGTTGGTTTCTTGGCGGCGTATAATATTATGGAATCTGCAGTCTCTCTCCCGATGCCATTAACGGACAGTAATTGTTCACGTAATATTGCACAATCCTGCTTAAATAACTTAGTCAAACTGCCATTATAATTAGTAAAAAGCCACTCTAAGAAGTTTTTAAGCCTTTTTGCTTTGACATTAAAATAACCAGAAGGTTTGATAAGTTCCGCAAGTTTATCCTCATTAATCTGATAGAGTTTTTTTAACGTAAATACTTTTGCTGTTTTTATATTTTTAATTGCCTTTTCGACATTTGTCCAATTTGTATTTTGTGTAAGAATGGCCCCAACTACTACCTCAAAATCGGTATCTCCCGGCCACCAATATTGTTTACCAAATGATTTAAATAAACTATCATAAATTTCAGTAAGTACCTCTGCCTTTTTCATGTGTGCTATTTTAACAAACCGCATAACACAAAAGCAAAAACTAATATCATAAACAGGAAACTGCAAACCAGGAAATCAATGAGTTTGACAACATTCATACCAATTTGATACTATTACGGGTTCATAATAAATTATTATACGGCTTAGTATCGTTGACCGGATTGGAGAACCAAAAATATGAGTACCATAAATTTTATCTATCTGTCACATGAAGATGTTATGAAAAGCGGCGGCCTGGACATGTTGGAAACTATCAAAGATGTTGAGAAAGTCTTGATTATGCGTTACCAGGGAGAATGTATAGTCCCTCACAAGGTTGTACTGAGGAAGGGGACCCAGGAAGAAGAAAGTATCACCGGTAGAATTAATGCCTTACCGGGTTACTTGGGAGGGGACACGGATATAGGTGGCCTGAAGTGGGTAGCAAGCTTCGTTAACAACCCGCAAGAGCACAAACTGCCTCGTTCCAGTTCACTGATTATCCTGAATTCCTTTAAAACAGGAATGCCATTGGCTATCATGGACGGGACTATCATCTCAGCCATGAGGACCGGAGCTGTGGCGGGAATTGCATGTAAGTACCTGGCAAAAGAGGGTGCTAAAACCCTTGGAATGGTTGGAGCGGGTGTAATCGGACGTACTGTTTTGATGGCTATCAAGGCAATAGTAGATGTGCAGGAAGTAGAAGTCTACGCAATACACAGAGAACACAAAATAAAGTTTGCCAGAGAAATGCAGGAAGAACTCGGTATATCCATAAAAGTTGTTGATTCAGCAGAACAGGCACTTTCAGGAAAGGACATTATTGTAACTGCCACCCCTGCCAAGCAGCCCTATGTAAAGGCTTCTTGGGTAGCTGAGGGATCGCTATATCTCCATATGTCAGGTTATGAGTGTGAATACGATGTGGTTACCCAATCTGACAAGATAGTTGTCGACAACTGGGAAGATGTGAAGAGTCGTAACTCTCAAACTCCTGCAATTATGTTTCATAACGGCAAGTTGTCCGATAGCGATTTACACGCTGATATTGCAGAAATACTAGTTGGGAAAAAGCCTGGACGTGAAAGCCAGGACGAACGCATATTTTTCAATCCTGTTGGTATGGGTATACAGGATCTTATTGTTGCTCACCGGATCTATGGAACCGCAAAGGATAGAAATATTGGACAAAACCTGACGTTATGGGAACAACCTTTATGGGTATAGGTTTTGTTAACTGGAGTGAATTAAACCATGAAAAAACCCGTATACTGCTTTATAGATGATTCTCCCTTCGAACTTAAACTGTTCAGGGATATTATAGAAACACGTTTTCCAGGAATACACTTCATCTATGCAGGTACCTGCACTGAATGTGACGACCAACTGAATGATCTGAAACTGTACCCGTCTCTATTTATTCTGGATCTTTATGGCCGTGAAGGATTACAAGAAAATGTCTCTATTCCTCAGAAGGAATTACTGGAAGCACAGATCAATAAAATACCGGACCTGAATATTGCCTATGACGGTCTTGAAAAATATAATTACAACAATAATCTACAGGCAAACGAGTTTCTCAAACGCCTGTTTTCAATATTGAATGAATGGAGAAACCTTTTCTCCGAACAGTGTGTGAGCCTGGATCAGGGAAGTCGGTTCGGAGTAAATAACCTTTTGCATGTCAGGCAAAACTATCCATCGGTTACTGCTGTCATGTATACCAGAAAAGGTTTATTTACCGATGCGGTAACATTGTCACGACATAACTGTGATGGAATATTCATAAAGCCCCCCGGTGCTACCGACGAAGACATTTACGGAGAAACCGAAAAGCAGGCAGAGAGTCTTATGAATAACTGGAACGAGTGCGTAAGAAATAACTATTGTTTGTCTCTCCAAAAATCAAACTTCCATGATAAAACGCCTCATAAACTTGCAGAAGTACTGTCCCGGAATAAGCATCAGATTGTAACTGATGAAGAAGAAAGAGAGAGGATTAGTACACTTCTGTATTCTTTACAGACAGCACTTTCTACTGATACAAACATCTCAACGCCAGGAATAAACGCACTCATTCAATGGGTTACTTTTTTTTATAGTTTATCCTGATTAATGAGCATCCATCCAGCATAACTTGCACACCTCCGATATCTTCAATATATACCGATAACAAGTTAAGCCTTCGGTAAAATTCTACGCCTTCATAATGTCTGTTAAAAAATGCCGGGTAAGAAACCCGACCTACGAGTGAAAAGATATAATATTTTGTAGGGCGGGTTTCTTACCCGCCGACTTTGGATTTCCTATGCATTAAATTAATAAGAATTTGACAATTTCCCTAAATATTTGATAATACATTAAGTCTATATAAAGATGCTTCATCTAATCAATGCTTACCATACTACTAATAAGGTATTATAAAACAATTAACTTAATTACGGCATTCATCATCTCTGGAGAAATCAAGTGAAAATAGGATTTACGGGAATTGATCTACCGGAAGGAAAAACGAAATACAAAGATGAAAAACTTATTGCTTTAGAAACAAAAGACAAAGCAAAAAAAGTTGTACCATTTTTTGCTGAATTTGCAAAAGATGAATTCGTACAGTCTGAAGCTATCGTTGTTCCCAAGAGTAATATCCTTGATCTGTTGATCCTTGACATGGATAAGTTCGAGACCAGATTGTTAAAGCTGGAAGATGGTGATGAAAAATCGTTAATGACAAAATGTATGGATCTGTTGGAACAGGAAAAGCCCCTTTGCGATGTCGATTTCAACGACGAGGAAAGGGAGATATTGATTGCCACAGCTCCTATCAGTTTTAAACCTATAGTTCAGATTGAAGGAAGTGAGGATATTAATACCATAATTTTTTTAGCCCTCGAAAAAGCAAATCAGATGTTCTTTTATACATCAGGCCCCAAGGAATCGCATTCCTGGCTCATACAAAAAGGCTCAGAGATTATTGCGTGTGCCGAAAGAATCCATTCAGACCTTGCACGTGGATTTATTAAAGGTGATGTTGTCAGCTTTGAAGATTATATGAATTGTCATAATTTTAATGACTGCAAATCAAAGGGAGTAGCGAAAATGGTTGATCGTAACCATATAGTACAGCCAAATGATATTATCGAAATCAGATTTAATGTGTAGGAACAGGTTTCGCACGGCTACAAGTTATAAATAATGTGAAATGTAGTCTTAGAGAAAAGCTCCGCAACATATATTAAACATAAAATAAAGTAACTTTTTTCAATCTTGGAGTAAACAAAATATGGCTTATCAAAATGTGGTTGTTTTAGGAGGCAGTGGTAACGTTGGCAGAGAATTTATGTCCCAGGTAATTCAACACGATACGGTTTGCTCCAATAAACATCTTAATCCTACTAACATAATAGCTCTAACAGATAGTAAAGGTTTCTGGTTCAATCGTCATGGCCTGAAAATCCAGGAGAGCCCTGAAAATATTCATAAATGGAAAGATTCAAAAGATAAGTTTAATGAATATATGCATGATTTAGACGAGTATCAACGATACGACAACTTGTCAGATTTATTAAAATTGATCCAAAATGAGGGGATGGCCGGTGAAATAGCTTTTGTTGACATTACAGCCGGTAAGGATGATTTAAGAGATTTTCATCTGAAAGTAATCAACGATTCTGATGAGACAGTAATTACCGCAAACAAAAACCCACTCTCCATTTACTCAACTGACGTGTTCAGAACACTTACCCGATACAGAGAAAGATATGGATTTCTGTGTACGGTAATGGCCGGCGCAAATGCAGTGTCTAATTTACTAGACTATTACGATACATCAGAGATAGTAAAGAAAATAGAAGCTTGTTTCTCCGGTACCCTGGGATATCTGTGTGCTGAATTGGAAAAGGGAGAAAGGAGTTTTTCAGAGATACTGTATGATGCAAAAAGCATGGGCTACACTGAACCTCACCCGAAAGACGACCTGAACGGTCTGGACGTTGCCAGAAAGTTGATTATCTGTGCCAGAACATTCGGGCACAAAGTTGAGATGAAAGATATAGATCTAGAAGGATTCATCAGTGAGTCCTTCTTAAATATAGAAGACGTTAATGAGTTTATGGAATCTGTTAAAGGTGCTGACCAGGAGATGCAGGACAAATTTGCTTCTGCTAAAGGAAATGGTAAAACGCTGAGATATGTCGCTAACTTCAGTTTAGGTGAAAATGGTAATTCTACCTTCAAAGTAGGCCTGAAAGAAGTCCTTCCGGATTCCCCTCTCGGCACACTGAAAGGCTCCTCAAATAAAGTTATAGTTGAGACTGATATTTTCTGTGGTGACAAAAAATATATTATAGAATCTCCAGGTGCAGGACCGGATGTAACCGCTTGGGGATTAAGGAGAGAACTCCTCTCAAGGATAAGTGGAAGAAAGGGTGGAGACTACAAGCTTACATAAACAAAAAAATATACAGGACGCAGATTTCCTCAGATACTATTTTTCTACTACATTCAAATAAGTAGAAGTCCTTCCTAAGAGATTATTTTTTGGATCAACTATATTAACATTGGCTACAATATTGTGAAACCCTTTTTGCAGATGAAGTTCACGATACGGAAGAAAGGCCTTAAAATCAGTAAATTTGGTATTGGGGAATTTCGGACGAAACTTTGATGTTGCAACTACATAACCACCCTGAGACTGATAGGAGTTATCTCTTGATAGCAGCCATTTGCCATTAGGGAATGAAAAATAGACATTCATAAAACCATCCCGGCCTTTATAATTTGAAATAGTAAACGTACTATGGATAGTAATTCCATATGTGTTATTAAATTTAACATTATGTTCAATCCAGATTGCCTCGAATTTAGCAGCAGGTAAATTTGTCGGTTGTTGAAGACCTGAAATTGAAGGTTTTTTGATTTCCGGAACGAAGTATGTCCCATTAAAAGAGAGCGGACAACCCATATCTTCTGTTTTTAATTCCGCATTATTGTACACTTTTAATGCTATCGAGAGGCTTTCTCTTAGCTTCATGATACGGTTCTCTTCTGAGGGGTGTGTGGAGAGAAATTCGAACATTTTCGTCCCGGATTTACTCATGGTTTCCCATAACTCTACTGCCTGTCTAGGATCATAACCAGCTGCTGCCATGTATAATAGACCATAAGCGTCTGCCGCGTATTCCATCTTCCTGCCGTAAGGCAAGGCGGCAAAATAATTGGATCCAAGACCCCAGATACTCTTTAATAATTCACGCTGCTTCCTTTTTACCTTGCTTTTGTTCATCATATTGTTAAATGACTGCTCCAGAAGGTTAAGCTGCATCGCCATTGTCATCTTTTTGGCACCATGGCGAAGTGTAGCATGGGCAATTTCGTGTGACATTACTGTAGCCAGCCTCGCCTCATACTCAGCAACCTGAATCATGCCCGTATAAACAGCCACCTTACCGCCGGGAAGACAAAAAGCATTAGCTCTTTTATCAACTATTATATTAAATTCATACGGCATATCGGGCTTTGACGCAACAGAAGCAATTCTCCTGCCGATTTGCCGTATAGTTTCATTAAGTTGTTCGTCGGCACTTCGATATGAATTATTCAGTAATTTCCTATACTCCTCTTCACCTATACGTCTCTCCTCCTGCTCGGATATTTGAACAGACTACTCCTTTACAGGAGCAGAGAAGGTTATAAATGAAATAAGAAAGACACTTAAATATTTAAGCATAATAGAAGTTCTTTTTCAGTTACTAAGCATTTAGCGAGATGAAATGGTAATAGATTTACTGTTTTTGTTTTGATTATTTGTGAACCCATTTACCTTGAGAAATATACGACCATTTTGAGCTTCCATCAGCCCAATAAAACCAGCCGCCGACAGCAATTTCGTTCTGAAATTCACCGACATATTTATTTCCAGATGTCCAGATAAATATACCATGTCCATTCACTTTATTTTGATTAAAGCTACCTGCGAATTTATTACCATTAGCCCAGATGTAGATTCCCTGCCCATGTTTATTGCCGTTTACAATGTTTCCTGTGTATTTTTCTCCGTTGGTAAAATTTGTTCTATGAACCCTGAGAAATTTTTTATGAACCCATTTTCCCTGTGAAAGGTATGACCATGATATGTTGCCATTGGGCCAGTAATACCATCCACCTACAGCAACCTCATGCTTATATTCACCATCGTAAATTGAGCCATCCGGCCAGATGGCTGTTCCCTGGCCGTGACGCTTATCATTTTTCCATGCCCCCATGTATTCATTGCCATTCGCCCATTTGATTGAACCCTGTCCGATCTTTAAATCATCTTCCCATTCACCAGTATATTTATTCCCATTTACCCATGTAAGAGTTCCCTGCCCGTTCATTTTATTGCTGTTCCATTCTCCTACATACTTGTTGCCATTTGGCCATATATACGTTCCCTGCCCGTTTCTTACGTCATTAACCCATTCGCCGGTGTATTTATCCCCATTGGGCCAGGTCATGGTTCCCTGTCCATGCTTTTTGTCATCTTTCCACTTACCTATGTATTTGCGACCATCTGGCCAGATCATAGTCCCATGACCTTGCCATTTTCCGTCTTCCAATCCTCCTACATACTTCTTGCCATCAGTCCAAGTGTAGGTTCCCTGGCCGTGCATTTTGTCATCTTTAAATTCACCCGAGTACTTATCACCGCTTGAGAAGGTATTAATACCCTCGCCGTGCCTCTTATCATCTTTATATTCACCCACATATTTAGCGCCATTCCCCCACGTATTTGTCCCCTGACCGTTCCTCCTATTATCTTTCCATCCTCCTACATACGCGCCACCATCAAGGAAGTTCATAGTCCCCTGACCGTTCCGACTATCATCTTTCCAGTCACCTACGTACTTCTTGCCGTCTGCCCAGGTCATGGTACCATGGCCGTGTTTTATGGTTTTATCTTTTTCTTTATCATGCTTCCATTCACCAACATATTTATCACCATTAGGCCATGTAATGGTTCCTCCACCTTTGTGGTCCCATTCACCCAGGTACCTGGTGCCATCAGGTTCAGTAAAAGTTCCCTGTTGACGTCCTGTTTTGAATTCCGCCTCGCCTTCAAATATACCGCCACCGGGTCTACTTACTATTCCCTGGAAGTGTCCCGAATTGAATTCCATTTTACCGTCAAGCTTGCTTCCATCAAGGTTAGTTATTGTGCCCTGGAAGCTTACTTCGTCAGCGTTAAATTGACCGGTATACTTGTATCCTTCAGGATTAGTCAAAGTTCCCTGACCATGAGGCTTACCGTTTCTAGTTTCTCCCACATATCTGCTCCCGTCAGGATTATTTATTTCTTGAATCTTCTCTTCTGGTTCCTGTTTTCCTGTAGCACTACCACCAATTTCCTTGAGGAGTTGCAAGGCTTTAGTATTTCCGGGATCAAGATCCAAAGCCTTTTGTGCATGTTTCACGGCCTTCCCTTTTTTGTCCATTGCCAATAAATATTTTGCCCACAAAATTTGAGGAAAGGGTGATTTGCTATCTATCTTCTCCGCAACTTTAATTGCGTTTTTAGCCCGGAACAACATCGACTTTTTAGTCTTACCGGTTGAAATATATTTGTTGATATAGGCTTCTGCCAGGCCACACTGTGCCTCCACAGATTCCGGATCTCCCTTTACCATTGCTTTATAATCGGCAATGGCAATATCTACTGATTCTGCCGTTCCTGCATATGTGATCAGAATTGCGGGGAACAGAATAAACACTACCAGAATAATTAAAAATAGATTTGATGATTTTTTCATTCATTTACCTCACTTGATAATTATTACGATAAATTCAGGAAATCAGGTTGTTTCCTATATAGTGTTGTTGTAGAAAAAAATCCTCTATCGCTATCTAATAATCTAACTGTATTTTAAATTCTTACAAATCTGCCAGTCATGAGCTCTTGATAACTTATTCAGGATGGTGTCGAGTTAAGCCGTAGCAGATTTTGAAGTCCTCTTTCTATAAATCCTTAATAGTATTAAATTCCAATTTAGACCATATTCTCGGTTAGATTCTTGATGCACCAATTTTCTACAACTTATATCGCTGTATGGGTTAATATTATTATCCTTCCTTTACTGCTGTACAGTTACAGACCAATAATACGACATATCTATTTGCCCTCATACCGGTGGAGACACCTACGGCATTTGTAGTACAATCAGCACCAAGCCAAAGCATTGTTCCTTTTTGATGTATACCTTTTCTTAATAATTATTTAAACTTTTAAAACATTATTGCGTAAACTATTTGCGCCACCAGAATGTTGAATTCCCCCAATTAATCCTCTTTTTATCAGAGCTTAAGTTCCCTTTAAGCCCACTCCAATCAATTGCTTCAATGGTATTTCTGTTAATTAGTCTTGCCCGTGAAGACATTCCATGCTCATTGCGAATCGTTAGATCATTCCCTTTTTGTGCTATCCTACACTCTCCTCCAGGAATTGCTGGTGGTGCTCCTCCAGCATACCAAATACCAGATAAGCTTGTATCGACCTTAGGCAGCTTTGCTCTTTGAGGTACATTTGACAAATCTGACGATTTTGCCTTTGCTGCTGCCGCATCTGCCCTTGCCTTTGCTGCTGCTGAATCTGACCTTACCTTTGCTGCTGCTGCATCTGACCTCACCTTTGCTGCTGCTGCATCTGACCTCACCTTTGCTGCTGCTGCATCTGCCTTCGCCTTTGCTGCTGCATCTGCCTTCGACCTTGTTTCTGTTGTTTCTGTTTTCTCTTTTCCCTCGTCTACTTCCAATATTGCAGTCTGTATTCTTGAAGGAAGAGTGTCAATAAGTTCATCAGCTTCATCTCCCATATTCTTCAGGAGCGCTTTTGCTTTTTCTTTATTGCCATCATCAAAAAGCGTTATGATATCTTCTATGGTTATGATCAGTCCTCCAGTATCATCTTTGAGCTGGCCCTTTGAAACAACCAGTTCATCGCTGTTATCTTTGAGCTGGTCCTTGGGAACAACCAGTTCATCACTGTTATCTTTGAGCTGGTCATTGGGAACAACCAGTTCATCACTGTTATCTTTGAGCTGGTCATTGGGAACTATTAGTCCACTATTATCCTTTTCGAGTACCGTTGTTTCTTCTTTTTTTACCAATTCATCCTGCACTCCTTCCGGAAGCTTGTTAAAAAGGTTTTCCCAGTCATCCGTCTTTGTCAGGAGTTCAAACGCCTTTTCATTATTGCCATCTGCAACAAGCTTTATAATATCTTCTACGGTTGGTTCCGGCTTTCTTTCTTCTTCAGCCTTTGCTTTTGTTTCAGCTTCTGCCTTTGATTTCGCTTCTGCCTCTGCTTCCAGCTCTAATAATTGATTTAATTCTTCTAAAACTTTTGCTTTTGTTTCAGCTTCTGCCTTCGACTTCGCTTCTGCCTCTGCTTCCAGTTCTAATAATTGATTTAATTCTTCTAAAACTTTTACTTTTTCGTCAGCTTCTACCTTCGATTTCGCTTTTGCCTCTGCTTCCATTTCTAGATATTTTAAAGCCTCCTGGGCAATTTCTTGCTTCTCTTTTTCTAAGGCTTCCTTCTTTGCCCTCTCTATCTCATTTTCCAGTTCTTCAACAGTAACCTCAGGTTGATTTTTTTCCCACTCATATAGCTGAATGACTGAGTATGAACCTTCTAAACCAAGATTATTTTTACCCAAAGGCACACCACCGGCTCCTCCTCCGTATATATCAATCCCTTTGTCAGAAGAAACACCAACCCCTCCTTTGAATTCAATAATCCCTCCTAATTCAAGAGACAGACCCGCTTTCCCCCCTACACTCTGTATAACTGGTTGAGGGTTTTCTGCTTTATTTATAGTAGGTAGTTGGGTTTCGGAAATAACAGTAGGAGGTTTATTAGTTGGAAAATATGTTTCTTCAGTCATGGGATCTATAGGATAAGGTAATTCATTCTCGAATGGCAATCGAGTCACCACAGCATTTCCAGTAGTGCCAATATCCATATTCAAAGATCCTTCTACATTTAGTCCCGGAAGAATATTATCCAGTGGGATCTTTCCTGTAATTTCGAATGTCCCTTCAAATGGATTTAACCCAATTTCAACAAACCCCAAGTCTAATCTGCCGTCAATCGCTTCAGGAATCGGCATTGGAGAATAATGAAGAGTTTCGACATCATGACCTAGAACTTCATCTGATATTGTCCCCGTCGTATCATAATAGTTTACAGGATCATTTGCAGAGTATAAATAGGCATGCAGGTTTTGTGGACTCTGCAAGCGATAAGATAGTTTGTCCCTTGTAAGGAACCTACCCAGAGAGGGTAGATACCACCGGGCACGCATGTTGTACATTCCCAATTCTGCAAAACAAGGACGGCCTTTGTAGAGAAATGGGGGTAAAATCTTATCATTCATTGGGTTTTTATCTACCAGATTACCAAAAGGAAGATAACGAAATGTTTTCGTATTTTTTCCTGTTCCTGAAACCGTTGCTCCCACATCTCCAGTGGCATTAACAATAAGGTAATCGATACCTTCCTGGCCCCTGCGGGCAAGTGGCCGATCAAGACCCTGTCCGTGGAGATATCTCCTGAGGACCTTCTTCTCTGAATCAAGCACTGCATAGATATTCAGTCCATCATTGAAGAAGAAGAGCGGCTTACCATTCTTCTCATAGCGAAAGAGATTTCCAAAAGGGTCATAACCAAAGCGAATCTTGTCACCAGAGGCAAGTTTTGCTTCTATAAGCCGATCTTTAGCATCATATCGATACAATGTTTTTTTGTCTTCCTGAGTCACAGAGATCAGATTGCCGTTAGCATCATATTCGCAAGCAATACCTTTATCATTATAGGAAACAAGCTGGTCCGCTTTATCATACTCATACATTTTCCCTTCCATACCTTTCAGTCTGTTCCCCTTGTTGTCATATGTGTAGCTTAACAGACCTGAATCCTGCTCATCCTTTACCTCTGCCAGCCTGCCTGCCTTGTCATAAAAAACAGAATTTAAACTACCGCCACTTTTGATTGACTTAATTCTTCCCCATTCATCGTGTTGATACTCTTTTTCAGTCGATCCATTTCCATCCCCTATTACAAGCTTTTCACCTATGGGTTTTAAACCATTGCCATAAATAAATCCATTAACAGTATCTCCGGGATACACGACAGACGCAAGTCTTCCCGCTTTATTATACTTCATATGATACTTCCTGCCGTCCCAGTCTGTAGTCTCTATCCGCCTTCCAACACCATCATATGAATGATGTATCATACGAGACTTTCCGGCAGGGTCTTTCTCAAGCACCTGAATAAGCCTGCCCGCATGGTCATATTTGTAATTAAGCTCCATGGAGAGAGCAGATGAAGAAAACCGTTTTATACGTCCCATGGGATCATACTCATACTGAAAAGTACCTTCTTCATTTTCTGCACTTATTACATTTCCCATTTTGTCATAAGATCGTTTTGAAAGTAGTTTGTCGGAAGCCCTCTCCTCTATGATATTACCAAGGCTGTCTCTTACATACTCCAGAACGGTGCCATCAGGTTTGTTTATTCCGAAAACCTTTCCCTCAGAGTACATAAAAGAACTCTTTTTCATGTGTGCGTCTGAGTAAGTCATAGAGTGGGCTTTGACATCATTGGTAAATTTCTCCTCTATACCATTTTGATCACGAATAGTAGCAATATTACCCATGTTATCATACGTAAACTGAACTGATGTCCCGTCTGGAGTAATTATGCCTGAGACTCTTCCTTCTGGACTATATTCCCTGGTAAAACTCTTTAAAGGTGCTCCCAAGCTTTCGATTAGTCTTCCCTCAAGGTCATAGGAATAGCTAGCCTTGCCTGCGCCTGTGATCTCTCTTGATAACACCCTGCCCGCTTTATCGTATACCAACTCTTCAATAATCTTACCAGGATACTCTTTTTGTACAAGCTGACCAATCTTGTCATACTTCATAACGGTTGGTTTACCATTTCTATCAATCGCACGAACAAGCTGACCTTCGTTATTATATTCATATCTCTTCGTCTTCCCTTCTCCATCAGTCCATTTCAGGAGTTCTCCGCGAAGGCCGTATTCACGTGTGACTACCGCGCCATCAGGATAAGAAACTGTGTTCAGGAAACCGCGAGAATTGTATTCGTAACGAACAGTGTTTCCACCGGGATTAATGATTCGAGATATTCTACCGTTTTTCCCATAAACATACTCTGTCTTCGCGTTTTCACGGTTGGTAAATGATATAATTCTACCGGGCAGATCGTATTCACGCTGCTCTTTCGTCCCATCCTTAAAAAGAACCGTCGTCAGACGTCCGGTTGAGTCATAGAGGAAGCGCCTTTGTCCCAGACGGAAATGATCCTGCTCTATAAGACGGGAAAGTTTATCATACCTGTTCTTAATGACAGTCCCGTCAGGACGTTGAGTTGAAACAAGATGTCCGTATCGGTCATACGTGTAGCGCAATTCATAGCCGCTACTATTTGCTACGGTTGTTATCCGTCCAAGCTTGTCTCTTTTGTACAGTATCATTCTCCCGGAAGGATTTTCCTGAGAAACAAGATACCCCCTTTCGTCGTATACCATTTGTGTCTTTCCGGTGATATCCTCAATCCAGATCAGCCGTTTACCCTTGTCATAACCAAATGTCCGCTTTAATCCTCTTATGTCTGTTTCTTCTATTAAATTACCATAAGAATCAAAATTCCTCTTAATGTAAGACCCGTTTGGGTAGGTTATCTCAATAACATTTCCCCAGTAGTCTCTTTTATACTCAGTTATTGCGCCGGCCTCATCTTTCTTTGTGATAATATCACTGGATTTATTGTATGTATAATTGACGGCAGAACCGTCCGGTTTAGTTATTTTTTCAATATTGCCTGCATCATTATATTTATATTTGTATATGGGGCCGGCTGGTGTTGTTATGGACTCTATTCGTCCACTCTGAGAGTCAGGCTCAAAACGGGTAATCAAACCAATTGGATTAACTTTCTGAGTAATGTTCCCCTGGTCATCATATTTATATTTTGTCTTTGCTCCAACTGGGTCAGTGCTTTCCAGAAGAGAACCCTGCTTGTTATATTTCCATTCAGAAGCATTCCCGGAAGGATCCAAGATCTGTACAGTCCTGCCGGTATCATTATCATTTAGCTTGTATGTCCATTGTGTTCCGTCATCTGATCTCTTTGTCATTACATTCCAGTTACCATCTTTCTTATACCGGTATTTCCATTTGTTGCCTGAAATATCGGTATAACTTTCTACCCGCTTACCCTCACCAAGACCAAAAGAGGCATTTAAAGAAGATGGTGTTTCAATTTTATGAAGATATCCGTCCTTGTAACGATAATGACTTTTTGTGCCATCCGGATAGATAACTCCGGAAAGCAGATTATCAGAGTATTTGTACTTGAATATCCTGCCTTCAGGATCCTCAACTTTAGTACACAAAAGTCCTTTATAATGTAAAGTAAGAATAGGACCGGTTTCGCCGACTACTTTGTTAAGTAAAAGATTATCTCCGGATTCTGTATATCCAAAGATTAGATGCTTCCCATTCGGAGAGATCTCCTTTGTTAAAAAACCGGAAGAGTTAAAAATAAATTTTTCTCCATTAGAGGATTCAAGGATGAAATGGTCTTCTTCTTTTCGTATAAGAGGATAGTTTCTACCTTCCTGTCTGAATACGCCCTGTCCGTCTACACTAAAAATACCACTATATGGAGTACCAGAAAGAAACATTTCATCAGATTTAACATAAAGCCTGACTTGAACAGAACATGTCCAGTCTTTTCCAAACATCCCATTTCCTGAATCAGGAGTATATGTTCTGGAGAACTTTATATCAGGGCCAATTGTCCTTAACGCTAAATCTGTCTCAATTGCGTTTAGCGTACCACTCTGTCTTGAGATTATTATTTCCGGCACATGAAACGCATAAACAGCGCTACTCAAACAACTGACAAGCACGATTTGGATTAGCAGACACAGATAGGTCATCGGCATTCTTTTTTTCATTTATTCTCCGTTAAAAGTCCAACTTATTTAATTAGCTCTTTTATCTGATCTTGTCTACCTATAGGTTCGATACGCAGCAACCGTGTATGACCTTCAGGGAGAGTCTCATCAGATTCCAGAAACAGTATTACCTTATCACCGGCTGAAATACGAAACTCAAGTCCTGATCCGGAAGTATAAATATCTGCAGGCATTCTGCGACCAATTATCTTGCCATCTTTACCTCTCATATAGGGATCATCAGGTTTGTCCTCTATAAAAACGCATTTTATAACATTTTTATTCGGCAGTGATCCGAAAATTGAGTTAATACGTCGGGCATCCAAGTGGAGAACCATCTTGTGTCCGTCTACAACTTCTTCTGTGGTGATGACGGATACGATGAGGGCCAGTTCTGTTTTCTGAATTACACTTTCCAGCGATTCATAATGATATCGAGGGGGGCCAAAAGCGAAGGTAAGGTTTGGGATCAAACATACCGCTACTGCTATTGCAGTTACTTTAAATATGTATATAGATCTTTTCCTGTAACTCATGTCAAAGCCTCAGGATTAAAAAGTAAATTCTTTTCCATAATGCTGACAAAATGCTACATCTCTATACGGAGTATATTCCTTTAAGAAATTATTTACAAGTTCATTAATCTTAAAATTTTACTATTTTTATACCTCTCAATAGTATGCATATAAACATTAAAATACGAGTAGATTTGCTTTGTAGTCCTCGTGTACATGGCTGTGATCAAACACGTTTGTGGTGAAAATTCTTTTGATTTAAAAGGTGGACATGGTATGTAGATAAAGCTACGGATTATTTGAGAATTTGTCTCTTGTTATTGCTGAAATATCTGGTTTCTTCAGAGTCTTTGTTAAGTTTCGCTTTTGGTCTGAAATAAAATTTCAGTGGAATCTCACTAAACGGAAGTTTCGCCCTCAATTGATTTGACAGATATCTTTCGTAATCGGAATTGAAAAGTCTTTTATCATTTACAAACAGAACAAATGTCGGCGGGCAGACAGACACTTGAGTAGCATAATAGACCTTTGATACTTTGGTTTTTCTCTTTGTCGGACTGCGGCGTATAAAGGCTTTTTCAAGGACGGCGTTAAGTTCTGCTGTTGATACACGTGTATTTGCCTGTTGAAACATTTCCTGTGCCAATTCAATAGTCTCAATTATATTTTCTCCACTGAATGAACTGATGAATGACAAAGGCGCAAAGCCAAGCCCTGGTAAACGAGCATGAACATATTTAATAAATTCTTCAACTTCCACCTCTTCTGCAAGGTCCCATTTACTTACAACCAGTAAGCAGGGTTTATATTGGGTCTTGATATAGTCACTTATTTTTTTATCTACCTGTGAAATCTCCCTGGGTGCATCAATCAACAAGATCACAATATCTGCACGGCGAATAGACCTTTCCACCCTTGCCATACCATAGAATTCAATAGAATCCTGGATATTCTTCTTCTTCCTGACCCCTGCCGTATCAATAGCAATAAATTCTTTTCCCTCTATTTCAAACTTTACGTCAACGGAATCCCTTGTGGTACCGGGTATTTCACTTACAATAACCCTTTCTTCTTGAACAAGTGTGTTTATTAATGTAGATTTTCCCGCATTCCTCTTACCTACAATAGCAATCTTCATTAACGGCTCTGTCTGCACAGGCGTTGTGTCAACCTCAGGAAACATAGAAACAATCTTATCTAAAAGCTCCACTCTGCCGTATCTTTGCAATGCAGAAACCGGAATAGGTTCTCCCAGCCCCAGTTTAAAAAACTCTGATGTCTGGAAATCATATTTTTCTGCATCACATTTGTTTACTATGAGAAGGAGTGGTTTTTTTATTTTCCGAAGCCTCTCCGCAACTTTAACGTCTAATGGTGCAATGCCGTCGCGAACATCAACAACGAAGAGGATCAAGCTTGCCTTTTGGATTGCTATTTCTATTTGAACGTCTACTTCATGTGCTATATCTTCATTATCTGTTATCCCGATACCGCCCGTATCCATTAACTCAAATAGAGCCTCTTCGTGTTCGATCTCTACGGACACTCTGTCTCTCGTTACACCACTTGTTGGATCAACAATTGAAATACGCTTATTTGCCAGGCAATTTAACAAAGAAGACTTACCGACATTCGGTCTTCCTACAATGGCTACGATGGGAAGGAACATTTTCTATTTTTTCAAAATTTCCTGCAACCCTTCAGGCATCTATACCTTGGGTTAACAATTATTCAATTTGTTCCCACGAAAGCAGTAGAAACAATTAAGGGCACATAGTAATACGCCCCTACAGACTTATTCTTGATTTTTTGGAGACAATCCGTTGTTTTCCTGTGACTCTTCTGCGGACTCTGATTTTTCTTGTTCAGAAGGCGTTATTGATTCAAGAGTTGGTGGAGATTGCTGTACTATTGGTTCCTCAGATGCAAGTGGAACAGTTTCTTCCGCTACTGTATCTTCCTCGTCTTCTTCAACATATACATCATCTAGTTCTGTACCATCAACATCTTTCCTCAAGATTAAATATGCAATAGTACTGGCAGAACCTGCAAACGCAATTATTATGCTTCCTACAGTTATCTTAATCAGAACTATGTACAACATAAAAAACAGGGCGGCAATTCTCATTGATATTGGATTAAGTGAGGTAATTGCGTCCCCGGCCCCGCTCAAACTGGCTATGAAAGCTCTTATTTCATTAAGTTTATCTCCCATACCCAAACCAACAGTGAAATAGCTGGTCTTCATTACAAGACAGGCACCTAAGCTTGCAGCAAAGGACAAAACGGTACCACAAATTATTATCGTAATAAGTAATGATATAAAATGCAATGGCCTTGATAATACATAACTATATGCTCTACTAATTGCATCAAATGCATCAGAGCCCTCAGAGCTTATTGCGGGAAACATAAGGAAGAATCCAATTATGCCAACAATACCTAAAAAGACAATTAAGAATCCGGAAAGAATAGCCAACGGAAATCCAATAGCAACGGCTATTTCTCCAGCAAATTCTATTTTACCTAACAAACCTCCTACAACATTACATGCAATAAAGAATAACACTCCCAGGATAGGTGTAAGCGGAGACCAGAAATATGACCAGAACTTCTTCATCACAAATGAAAAAGAGTCCTTAAGTCCTGCCTTTTCACCTCTAGCAAATTCTAAAGCTGCCAGGCGTGTAATAGCAGCTGCAAACACTGACCAGATTATCAATAATCCCATAACCAAAACAACAAGGACCGCATACTCTCCCCACTCAACACTCTTTATTGATGATACCAGAACACTTAGCAAACTGCAGAGACCAAGCCTGGGTGAAATTAGAAATCCGTTGATTATCTCAAACGGGGTAATTTCAACTAATTTAAATGCGGAACCAAAGGCAAGTATTACTAAAACCCAAAGTATACTGAATACAATTCCAATGAAAGCAGAAAGCAGCTTGTTGAACTCAAGCGTCATCTTAAACCCTCGCAGAATGTTCTGAGTATCCTGAATAACTGATTGCATTAATACACCCCCTTCTTGTGGTTTTTATTAAGAAACGGAAATAATTGACTTAGTTTATATCTATAGATCATAGACTCTTTCCCTCTGAATTAGTTTCAGGGTATTGTAACACATACGTTATAGGGAAAAAGAGAAATCCCAAATCTGATGAACTGAATTAAATCAAGTTCCAGACTCAGAATAGAATTTTTGCACTTACATGTTATATAACAAATTCTCATTATATAACTTTATCCTTTATTTCAAGCAAAAAACAGTGGAAATGACGGTCTCTTTACTTAACCTGAATAGAGTAGATATGGTCTATTATATGATAAACACAAACCACTATTTACCGAGACTTACTGTTATCGTAACATCGCTCTTTATCGGCCGATGTAATTGATTATGACGCATATATCTATTCGTTGTTGTCTTCAAGCTGATCGTTCGTAGCCGGTCCTTCAATACATCGTTCTTCATTAAACCAGGAACCCAAGTCCGTCAGCTTGCAACGTTTACTGCAAAAGGGAAATGTAGGTATGTCGGTTATAGAATTGTAGAAAAGCTCTTTACCACAACTACGGCATTTAATCTTTGACATTTTTCTTTGTCTCTTTTTTCTTCGTTTTGCTCTCTTTTTTATCTTTTGTATCTACCGTGGAAGATTCTCTCTCAGCTTTCTCCTGTGACTTATATCCTTCACTCCGGTAATCAGTTTGATAGAAACCGGAACCTTTAAAAATAATTGTACCACCAGCTCCGATCAGGCGTTTTAGCTTCAGTTTTCCACAATCCGGGCATTTTCTGATATGCCCGGCAGTTATAGATTGAAACAGTTCGAATGTATGGTTACACGCATCACACTCATAATCGTAAGTAGGCATAATTCTCCTTCTTTCTCGTAGATGTTAAGACATAAAACATTATTCATCAGATTTATCTTCTTCTTTTTCCTCTTCTTCGATAGTTCTTTTCGAAACCTTTACTTTTGAGGGTCTGATAACACGCTCCTTTAAGAGGAAACCCCTCTGAAATTCATCAACAATGGTATGATGAGGCATTTCATTATTCTCCTCCTCCATTACGGCTTCATGAAGATTTGGATCAAAAGCTTTTCCCGCTGTCTCGATAGACTCCACACCGTACTTCCCTAAAACCTTAAACAACTGTTCTTCTATTAACTTAATTCCTTCCACAAACTTACTAAAATCGTTAGAATCATCCGCCAGCTTCAAGGCCCTCTCAAAATTGTCAAGTTCCGGTAGAAAATCAAGTATGAGGTTTTGTACAGCAAACTGAGCAGTTGATTCGTGTTCTTTTGCCACTCTCTTTTGGTAATTCATAAATTCTGCCTTGGTCCTCAATAACTGATCAAGGTAAGTATCACGTTCTTCTGCTTTTTTCTTTAACTCTAAAATCTCTTCCTTTGTCAAATCTGCAGGCTCGTCTATATCCTCCTCAGCCTCTCCCTGCACTGCTTCTATATCATCTTCCATTTTAGAATTTTCGTCTGTATCAGTCTCCTGCTCTGAATTTCCTTGAGGACTCTCAATGTTTTCCCGGTCTTTATCACTATTCATATCACTTTGTTCGGCCTTAGCATTTTCTTCATCATGATTTTCTTGTCCTTTAGACATAACAACAAATATCCTCCAATTATTTCACAAGAATGCATTATCTAAAAAAGTTTTCTTACCTTCTGAAAAAAACTCTTTGCTTTGGGCGTCACATTCTTATGTTCTGATTCTGCAAATTCTCTTAGTAATTCTTCCTGTCTGGGGGTTAATTTATTCGGAGTTTCAACAATAACATGTACTAACATATTTCCTACCCCATAACCACGAACATTTGGAAATCCCTCTCCTTTAACAGGAATGATTTCATCACTCTGCATCCCGGCAGGGATTCTTACTTTTCTCATTTTTCCAAGAATAGTAGGCACTTCAATTTCACAACCTAAGGCCGCCTGAGTAAAGGTAATGGGAAATTCACAAATAATATCGTAATCCTGCCTTTTGAAAATTGAATGTGGCTTTATATGTATGTCACAATATAAATCCCCCGGTGGAGCTCCGTTGGCTCCTGATTCACCCTGGCCTGTCACACGTAATCTCGAACCATCATCAATACCGGCAGGGACCTGGACCTTAATATTTGATTTTTTTGGATACACGCCATGACCGGAACATTTTTTACAGGGAGTTTCTATTATATTTCCGCCACCCTGGCATTTAGGACATGTCGTTCTTATAGTGAAAAAGCCCTGTCTTTGATGGATCTCACCCTTACCCTTACAATAAGGACAGGAAACAGGGGATGTACCTTTTCGAGCGCCTGTTCCCCGGCATTCTTCACAAAAGTCTCTTTTGGTAATCTCTATTGTTTTTTCAATACCGGTAGCGATCTCTTTAAAATCTAAAGCAATATCGCACCGTAAACTGGCACCACGCTTTTCCGTCTGCCTTCTCCCACCACCAAAAAAATCCTCAAAGATGCCACCACCACCTCCACCACCACCGCCAAATATATCACCAAAAGCATCAAAAATATCTTCAAAATTGCCAAATCCCCTTGCATCGCCACCTCTTAATCCTTCATGACCATAATGGTCATACCTTTGTCTCTTCTCAGGATCGCTAATCACTTCGTATGCTTCAGCTGCAATCTTAAATTTCTCCTCGGCCTCTTTATCACCCTGATTTTTGTCAGGATGATACTTCAAAGCCAATTTCCTATAAGCACGTTTTATATCATCCTGGCCCGCGTTTCTTTCAACGCCAAGAACATTATAATAGTCTTCTTTTTGCATTTTTAAGCTCTAAATCTTTTAAAGTCTGCCTGATAATAGAATATTCTTTATATCATGCCTACAAGGCATTAAGCATATACGGTTAAACAACTTAACGCTCTCAATTAAATATTTGTAATCTATTATGATACAAGTGATATATGAAATGTCAAGCAGGTTCTACCGCTAAAAACCACAGAGACTGAAAATAAAAAGGCCACATAAATGCGGCCTTTTTATTTTCAGCTATTCAACTTTTTCAGTCGTTTATTTAAAATACACTGCCCTCAACATGAGTTTCTTCGTCTTCATCCTCTTTTAACTCAGTAACCATTACATCGGTCGTCAACATAAGCCCTGCTATACTTGCCGCATTTTGTAACGCAGTACGTGCAACTTTTGTTGGATCAATGATTCCTCTTTCAAACATATCTATAAATTCAGAAGTGTTTGCGTCAAATCCGATATTGGTACCTTTCTCTTTTACCTCTTCAACAATTACTGAACCTTCACCACCGGTATTGGACACTATCTGTCTCAGAGGCGCCTCAATAGCTCTTGCTATTATATCTGCACCTATTTTTTCATCACCTTTTAGCTTTTTGCGTGATTCTAGAACTTTAGGTATTGTCCTGACCAGGGCAACTCCACCTCCCGGAATAATACCTTCCTCTACTGCAGCTCTTGTTGCATTCAGCGCATCTTCTACACGAGCTTTTCTTTCATTCACTTCAGCTTCAGTAGAACCACCTACATTTATTACGGCAACACCGCCGGTAAGCTTTGCCAGTCGTTCCTGAAGCTTCTCCTTGTCATAATCAGATGTCGTCTGTTCAATTTGACTTCTAATCTGAGAAATCCTGCCCTGTACATCTGATTTTTTACCACTACCTTCTATTATTGTAGTATTTTCCTTATCAATCGTAACACGTTTTGCAGTACCAAGATCAGTAAGCTCAAGAGTCTCTAATTTTATTCCAAGATCATCCGATATCAAACGTCCATTTGTAAGTATCGCAATGTCCTCCATTAAAGCCTTCCTTCTATCTCCAAAACCAGGAGCTTTAACTGCCGCACAGTTCAAAACCCCTCGTAATTTGTTTACTACTAAGATAGCCAGTGCTTCACCGTCAACCTCTTCGGAAATAATTAAAAGCGGTTTACCGGTAGTTGCCAACTTTTCCAGTAGAGGCAACAGCTCTTTCATATTGGAAATCTTTTTTTCATGAATTAATATGTACGGCTCGTCAAAGATAACTTCCATAGTCTGGGCCTTTGTAACAAAATAAGGTGAAATAAATCCCTTATCAAATTGCATACCCTCAACTATATCTAATGTTGTGTCAATACTTTTCGCTTCTTCGACCGTAATAACACCATCCTTACCAACCTTATCCATCGCATCCGCCAGCAGGTTTCCAATTGTCGAGTCATTATTAGCTGATATGGTACCAACCTGTGCAATCTGTGCTCTGTCCTTAACTTTCTTGCTCAAGTTGTTCAATTCATCTACCACAACATTTACGGACTTATCAATACCTCTTTTCAGAGCCATTGTATTGACGCCTGCCGTAACATACTTCAGCCCCTCGTTGTAGATTGCTTCCGCCAAAATTGTTGCAGTTGTAGTACCGTCACCAGCTTTATCACTGGTTTTGGAAGCTACTTCGCAGACCATTTTTGCTCCCATATTTTCAAAAGGCTCACTAATGTCAACTTCTTTAGCTACTGAGACACCGTCTTTCGTAACAGTAGGTGAACCAAAACTTTTTTCCAAAATTACATTTCTGCCAGTAGGGCCCATAGTGACCCTTACAGCGTCTGCCAGTTTCTTTATACCATTTTTTATATTGCGTCTTGCCTCTTCATCAAACAAAAGCTGTTTTGCAGCCATAATAAACCTCCTGAACTTGATTAATCAATTTTAGCCAAGATATCATTTTCTTTTAAAATAAGATAATCTTTTCCACCAACGGTTATTTCTGTTCCTGCATACTTTCCATAGAGAACCTGGTCACCTTTTTTTACTAACATTTCTGCTCTTTTTCCGCTATCAAGGAGTTTACCCTCTCCCACAGAGATAACCTTACCTTTTGTTGGTTTTTCCTTTGCTGAATCCGGCAGAACAATTCCACCCTGTGTTTTTTCTTCCGCTTCAAGCGGTTCAACTACAACTCTATCATCTAAAGGTCTAACAGCCATACTAAATACCTCCTTTTATTTTAATTACCACGTAAAACTAAATTATTTGCATCGCCAGGAAAAAACTCCCTGACGGATCTATCAGGGTATCTCTTACATCATTCCAGGCATTCCGCCCATGCCGCCCATGCCGCCCATACCAGGCATTCCACCCATTCCAGGCATACCGCCACCCATGCCGCCCATGCCACCACCGGGCATACCACCACCAGGAGGCATCATAGCATCTTCTTTACTAGGTATTTCTGAAATAAGGCAATCACTGGTAAGCAGAATACTGGCAATGCTTAAGGCGTTTTGCAATGCACTTCTTGTAACTTTTGTAGGATCAATCACACCAGCCTCAATAAGGTTACCATATACTTCTTTTTCTGCATCATAACCAAATGACTTATCTTTTGATTTTAAAATATTCCTTACTACAATCGCGCCTTCCAATCCCGCATTTCTGGATATCTGCTTTATTGGCTCACTGAGAGCATTTTTTATGATGTCAACACCGAAATGTTCGTCACCTTTCAACTTAAGATCATCTAACTTCTCGGCTGCCCTTAATAGAGCAACGCCACCACCAGGCAATACACCTTCGGCAATTGCAGCTCGTGTAGCATGCAAAGCGTCCTCTACACGTGCCTTCTTCTCTTTCATCTCTGTTTCAGTCGTTGCACCCACATTTATCTGAGCAACACCACCTGATAATTTAGCCAATCTTTCCTGTAATTTTTCACGATCATAGTCAGAGGTTGTATCTTCAACCTCTCTTCTTATCTGGTTTACACGTGCACTTATATCTTTCGTGCTGCCTCCACCATTTACAATAATCGTATTTTCAGAATCTATATTAACCTTTTTTACCGTTCCAAGATCAGTTAGCTCAATATTCTCAAGCTCTATGCCTAAATCCTTAACAACAGCCTTACCACCAGTTAGTATTGCGATATCATCCATCATTGCTTTCCTTCGGTCTCCATAACCAGGAGCCTTAACAGCAGCACAAACAATAGTACCACGAATATTGTTTATGACTAATGTTGCTAACGCCTCACCATCTACATCCTCTGCAATTATCAAAAGAGGCTTTTTGGTTTTTGAAACCTTTTCAAGTAAAGGAACAATCCCCTTTATGTTTGATATCTTTTCTTCGTGGATTAATACATAAGCATCCTTCAGCTCCACCTTCATATTATCTTTATCTGTTGCAAAATGAGGTGACAAATAACCACGATCAAACTGCATACCTTCAACCACATCAACGTCTGAAGTGATACTCTTTCCCTCTTCAACTGTAATAACACCGTCTTTACCAACTTTTTCCATTGCGTTTGCAATCATTTTACCAACTTCACTATCGTTATTGGATGCGATAGTACCAATATTAGCAATTTCAGTCTGGTCCTTTATCTTCTTACTCATGCTTTGAAGTGTTTCCACTACCGCGTCAGCGGCAACCTTCATGCCACGGTTAAGAGCGACAGGGTCTACACCTGCTGAAACACATTTCAAGCCATTATTGAAAATAGCTTCAGCCAGTACTGTGGCTGTAGTAGTTCCATCTCCAGCAATATCACTGGTTTTTGATGCCACCTCTTTTACTAGTTTTGCACCCATATTCTCATATGGATCTTTCAACTCAATTTCCTCTGCAACGGATACACCGTCTTTTGTTATTGTGGGACTTCCCCATCCTTTATCAAGAACAGCGTTTCTACCTCTTGGACCCAGTGTGCATTTGACCGCACTGGCCAACTTGGTGACTCCCCTTTTAATTGCCATCCTTGCATCTTCTTTGAATAACAACTGCTTTGCTGCCATTACATACCTCCTTTTAAAATTGCAAGCTCGATATTTTTAGATTCAATGTAATGCTGTATTCGCAAAATATGTACCAATACACATAGAAACATCTTATACTACTGTTACATAATAGGTTACATACTTAATAACAAATTAGCATATCACAGAATCCTCAACAGCAATCTACAAAATGCCATTTTGGCAGTCGTCTATTTCTAAATATTAACCCAAATGTCAAATTGGCATAATAAGAGATTTTACCGGCACTCTGGTGTTAGATTTTATGATTATACAGAAGTCACCAATGTAATAAGTTACCTTTACTGAATAAAACTATTGATATTTACGAAATTTTATTTATCCTTGATGCAAAACCAAGGAAACAAAACTAACCTATACTTAAAGTGTGATTAAAAGAAGTACCTATCGACGGCCAGTTTATTCCCAAAACAAATAACCTGAAAGGAGATTTAGATGAGTGAAAACAGTGTAACTAATTTGACAACCGATGTAGAAATCAAGGGTACGATAAAGTTTGAAAAGGTCATGAATATTGATGGAAAATTTGAAGGAGAACTGATAGCAAATCAAGGCGAACTTATTGTTGGTAAGACAGGCGCGGTCAAAGCAAATGTTAAGGTGAAAAATGCCACTATTGAAGGCCGCTTGGACGGAAACATAGAAGCGGCTGAAAAAGTTGAACTTAAACAAAATGCACAGCTCATTGGTGACTTACAGGCAAAGACATTAGTCATTGAAGAGGGTGTTGTCTTTGTTGGTCAGTGCAATGTGAATCCTGATGGCACAAAGTTGGAAAAACAAAATACGGAAAGGCAGAATATTAAAGTAATTAAAAACATACAATAGAGAGAAAAACAGTATCGTTTAAATAGAAAATGATTTATGAGTACTAAATCAAACGAGTTGTCTGACATCAGGAACATAGCATGTCCTTATTGTAATGGCGGTCTAAGAGTATCGGTCAATTGTATCTCAATGCCGTGCCTCCATTGCAATAAACACATTAATGTTAAAGAGATTATTTTCCCATCTGAAAAGAAGCTAATATCTCCTATCGGGAAAAGGAGAATTAACTGCTTTAAATGTAGTAAAGAGATTTTTACCGATGAAAAATCACAGGCAGTTACATGTCAGCACTGTTACAACCGTAACGACTTGAGCAATCATAAAGTAAAAACCCTTCTGGGCGTAAATCTTGAGACCTATGGTACACTTCATTTAAAGAAGAAGGGTGTAATAGAAATTTCAAGTATTCATGTTGGCAATGCCATAATAGAAGGTAAAATTAACGGTAATGTCAACGTAATGGGTACAATTGAAATTTCTAAAAATGGTGAAGTATTCGGCGAAATAAGCTGTCGTAAATTAATCGTGAAAAAGGGCGGAACATTCAGCGGCAAAGTGAAGATGCTAAAAACAGAAACAAACTGATTAAGTGTATCATTCGCTAGCAGCCGGCCAGCCCGGCCAGCCGGTACGGACGGGTAGAGCGTAAATTCCAAAAAAACAATATTTTAATGTAATATGATCAAACAATTTTCTATTAAAACATCAAGACGTAACGAATTTATTGATATTACTTCACAGATTCAAGAAATAGTTGGAGAGGTTTCTGAAGGTGTGGTTACGGTATTCGTCCCTCACACCACAACCGGAATTACCATTAATGAGAACGCAGACCCGGATGTCCCCCGGGATATACTGAAGAAACTTGAGTCGTTGATCCCTCAGAGTGACAACTACTCTCACATGGAAGGAAACAGTGACGCCCACATCAAAGCGTCCCTGTTCGGTTCATCTGTAAGTGTTATCGTCAAAGACGGCCGGCTTTTATTAGGAACCTGGCAATCAATCTTCTTCTGCGAGTTTGACGGGCCCAGAACAAGGATGTTTTATGCTCAAGTCTAATTTCTCAGGACTCAAATTGATACAGATAAAGCATTTTGAAATCAAGATATGACCAAAGAAACTCTTTTACTGAGTAACAGACACATTTCACTCTCCAATCTTAGGAATTGGCACACTATACTCAGGTTTCAGGAGATCAGGGCGATCGAGGAAGTAACGAGGTACGCTCATGTCCTTCTTGTTAAGCCTGGCTTGGACTGATTTGATTTGTCCCAGGTTTTTCGGTGTTCCAAGCATAAAAACTGAAACACCCCAACTCGGCACACTAAACTTGAACTTACCGTCAGTCCTCTTTTCAATGGTCTTTTCATCTAACATGCTCCACGCCTCCATACCCTTCTTTATATAGACCTGATCAACCTTGACATCATATCTAGCCTCCGTCTTATCGTGGTTAATGACAATAACCATAAGAGTACCATCAGTATTGATGCGCGGGAGGACCTCTAGATTGTAGACCTTCCTACCGCCTTTTGTCATTTGAACGACTCTTTTAACACCGGCCTTCTCTGCGGCATATGCAAGTATGTCGGCGTAGGGCTTGTGTGACTGATACAGGTCAGGCGGATCTGTCACAAATGGGTTGACGGGTTCTAATGATCGATGCATTGACATGCGCGGAGAGATCGCATGCAGGTCATTACCCAGTCGTAATCCAAGCCAAACAGTGTTTTTCGTTTCAATCCCAACGATCTCCTTACCATACCAGGCAATGGGCTTACCCTTGTTAACAGCCCTGGCAGTATCAATCTCACCATATGTTGGTACTGCTTTACCGTCCTTGAAAGTAATTATATGTTCCTTGCGCATATCTAACGGACTCTGTGTAATTCCTCGAACTTTTTTTGGCATCTTTCCCATAACTTCATCATATTTCTTGAATTCCTTTTCATCTACCATGGGATGGCCATCTTTACCGCGAATGATTTTCCATTCGGGTTTGCGAATCATCCTTCTAAGTGCATCTCTTTTAACCTTACCATCCTGTTCCTTTACTACACTTAAAGGAGTCCTGGCCCAGATCTTTGCAAAAGATCGTGGATCATCCTCCTTGTTCCATTGGACACTATGCCCTTGTAGCTTGGCAGGAAATCCCCAAGTATCGAGAGTTTTTGCCCAGGCAGACTCTTCCATGGTCTGAGCAGATGGAAAGAATCCATTCTTATATTTATGAGTAATCTTCACACCGAATGTCTTCTCAAGATAATCGGTCCTTTCGTTCCTGACGATATCCAGGCTCAAGCTGTCAACATTGGCAAAGACAATTCCACTATTCTTTATAAAAGTATTAATCCTTTTCTTAATGGTTGGTGTGGTCCACTCGCCTCCTACAACATATAACACCTTGTATTGATCCAGTACACCTTCGTCCAGTTCGAGTTCTTCTTCTGTCACCATTTCGAAGCTTAACTGTGAATTCTGGAAACCTTCGGCTGTATAAGCCCAATCAGCTTTTGGATGCTGGAAATAGCGGTAAAAATAGCCAGTATAATTCGGCATTAACATAGCAATTTGCGTCTCAGGAGGAGCGGAACCGGAAATATAGCCATTATAATGCATGGCAAGAAAGTTCTGCCAGTAAGCGATCTGTAGGCGTTGTTTCCGATCAACCCCGCGATATATGGGACTATACAACCAGTGATGTGTGCCGTCGACACGATGCCCCATCAAGCGAGCCATAGCGCGAGCACAATCGTTCGGACCTCTGTACATGTCACGACCTTCTCTACCAAAGTAGAACCAGACCCACCCCATCACCGGTGTATTGAAACGCGGAGCAAGACGATCGGTAACTGCATAGCTGAGATTCATTGCCGGAGCGTCAGGCCACATATGTTCAATATTCACAACCGGGCTCAGCCGGCAGTACCAATAGAAACTATTGCCTGCCGTTGCATTGGCGCTCGGCCATATGATAAAGTGCTGCATGAAAGGATAACAACTCACACGTCCTTTGATATCTTTTGCGTTGATAACTTTAGTAGCATCATCGTTGATTCGGCGAAAATACTCAATTGTCCAGTAACCTTGAAAGTCGAGCAAGAGTTTAAAACGGCCAGGTTGTTCCCACATGACCTTATCTATTTCCGGCTTTTCACGTCCTCCCCACGCATCTCTATAGTAAGGTGACAATTGAAGAGCTTGTACCTGGTCCCAGTTGGTCAGATTCTCCCCGGTAAACTGGTTGTACGTGCGTCCGTCACTGTTTGTATCCTTGTCTGGCGCGGAGTCACCAAACCAGACATCTTTCAGATATTTGCGAAATTCTACAGCAGCCTGGGGATGATAATCAATGTAGGAACGGGTGCGCATACCCACCTCATCCCACGAGCACGTCAGGCGATGATCACCCACCTGGAAGAGGGCGTCGGGGTAATTAATAACCTGTCCCGACACCGCAGCAACTCCCTGGTCATAGTATTTCTTAACGAAAAAACTATTACACCCTTCTCTCACCCCTTTTCCAATCTTCTTACCGGTATAGTCAAAAGGAGGTTCCTCTCCAGTCCCCTGGCCCCAGAGAGTCTGCTCTATTGCACCAAGCATACCATATTTATCCTTCAGGTACTTGCCTACACGAAATGTGTTAATGCTGCCCTTGTAAGCACAGTTGTATCCCATGCGTCTCCAGTCCTCAATCATTGCCTCCTCAAATTCATGGTTAATCGGACGCCTGTCCAGTTCTGGGTCATAGGGGCCTTTAGCGGCTGTGTAGGAATAGTCCGTGAAGCGTTCGACATTCTCCCTGATCTTTGGATCGTTCCCCTTGTAACTGTTTATATCACCTACAAAGGCCCTTGCATCTCCACCAAAAGGACCATGATAAGGAGTGATCGGAGGCTCTGGCAAACTCTTCCAATCCCTGTATAGTTTTCTCTGCCACTCCGTAACTGTAGATTTAGTATATAGTTCATTTGCTAATAGATCTTTTTGGGGGTTAAAATGAGATGAAATTGATTTTATAACGGTACCGGCTGCCAGATAAAACCGTCCTGAAGAAGCCTTACAATATTCAAAAAAATCCTCTCCCAGTATTATTGTTTCTGTTTCAAACTTTCCCGGTTTTCCAACAATGGTAATAATTTTCTGGTTTCGCTTTTCCTCACTTCTCAGAAAACTGCTGGGTAATGTGCTATCTTCAACTGAAACGATGAGATATTCAACTTTTGACTCTATCGATGTATTGTCTTGTAGAAGTGTCTTTTTTAGAAGTGTCTTTTTTACTAGATTAACGATCCCTGACTCTTCGTCTACTTCAAAATAATATTCATATTCTCCCACACTTCTCATAAATATCCCATTTTGATACTCCCCGCGAACTGTTTCTGTTGCAATGAGTGTATATGCAAAAGAGATAGAATTTATACAGAGTATTAGTATAAATAATGATAAACAGTAAACGCTTATGTTCTTAATAATAACTACTCCCTTACCTTCTTTCCGATACGTCCTAATAATATTTTTTTATTTTATACATTCATCGTCAATACATGCCATTTGCATAAATGTAATATAACATATTTACCGTGTCTACTGATAAATTGTATTGTCAGGGGAAGGAAGGTTAATGTTATTGCTAACTTTATGAGGCTAATTAGGATGGCACACTAGTATCTGCTTTTCAAATCGTAAATACCAGCCTAGACCGCAGAGCAAGTCACACCAAGGCAGGCTAAGATTGTAATTCGCAAATCTCGAATCGTAAGTTTTTGATCTCTTTTTTCTTGACTTTGATGATGTGTCGTTTTATTATCCCGACAGATTCAGTTCTGTAATCACAAAATCTATAACACGTAGTGTACGTGGTTTAACCACCTGAGATTAAGTTTATTATTGCAAGGATGTAAATACATGAACTTTCTTACCAAAAATGTTTCTTTTCAAATCACAATATTCTTTGAAGATAACTCAAAGTAATTCCAAAAACATGATATCTAATGACCGTGACTGTTTAATGCTAAAGCAGATCAGGCAAGAAAGGCACATCTAATGACAAATAATAAAAGTAATGACTTAAAGTTTGTCAATCTGGAAGGTTTCTCATGGACCTCTGATGAACGAATAAATTCACTCGAACAGGTTTTTAAGTATGTATCAAGCGAGGCGCAGCAAGCAATAAATTGGTATCTTAGCAAAAAAAATTCAAAACGTATTTGGGCACGAATTTTACGCTTTGCGGCTATTTTAGCAACTACCGTGGCTGGTTTAATTCCTCTTTTGTCTCAAATATTTATATCTAATCAAAAAATAAGTGTATCACCAGCATGGGCTTCTGTTGCCTTAGTGGTTGCTGTTGCTTTAGTAGGTTTCGATAAATTTTTTGGATTTTCCAGCGCATGGATAAGATTTCTGACAACAGAAGTACAAATACGCAAAACGTTGCAAGCTTTCCAAATAGACTGGGAAATTCAAAAAGCAACCTTGAAAGGAGCTGGCCCATCTGACGAACAAGTGCAAGATATGTTGGTGCGATGTAAAACCTTCTTGACACAGATAAATGTGATTCTCGAAAATGAGATGATTGCATGGAAGCAAGAATTCCAGGCGGCATTGAAACAAATCGATGATGCAGCAAAAGCGCAGGCAGAAGTAAGTAAGCTGGGAGGCGCTAATGTTATCATCAAGAATGGTGATAAGTGCGACAGTGGATGGGACCTTTCAATTAATGATGGTAGCCGTAAACATTATACGGGAAAATCCGCTGCACTCAGTAATCTAACTCCAGGAATACATACGATTCGAGTTGAAGGCAAGGTTGGGGATAAAGTAGTCCAGGCAGAAAATGCAGTTCCGATACCTCTTGGTAACATTATAAGGATTGAATTAGAAATGGTCTAGTATGCACAAGGCAAAGTGAAAAAGAGAATATTGTATCCGTAATTATTCATTTTGTATTTTTAGAAGATTACATGTCAAATACAACAAACAAATCAATACGAGATCTACGCAAAAGCTTTAAAAAGAAGAATCTCTCATTATATCTTGGAGCAGGTGTCTCAATTGCCAACAGCCTGCCTTCATGGGAGAAGCTGGTCTTAGCTCTCTATTTCGCTAAAATAAGTGAGCAAGAAATGGAAGGGTGGCGTCCCTTCTCAAATTATCTTTTTGCGATTGCTGAATGGCATTTAGCTAATAGTACAGAACCACTTGAGATAACAGCCAGAAAACTACACACATATTATGATACAGAAAACGGCCATGAAGGTGGTATTTTTATGGAAGATTTATATCGGATACTATATGGGAGTATGTTAGATGGATATGGCGAACCACACCAGGATATAAACAAAAGATTTCTCAGAAGTAAGAATAGGACTCTGGATGCTGTTGCGAAACTGTGCGAATCAAAGAGAGGAGGAATTCGCTCAGTAATTACCTATAACTATGATAATTTGCTTGAAATTTCATTAGGCAAACATCCATATCAAACTGTTTACTCCGCAACTTCATTAGAAAACGATAAGCTCCCAGTCTATCATGTTCATGGATATGTTCCATTTGATAAAAACACTCCTGGATCAACTTTTGATGATATTGTTTTTACAGAGGATCAATATCACCTAGTTGCAAGAGACCCTTACAACTGGTCTAACCTTGTTCAGCTTCAATCAATGACTAACTCTGTAGGCCTGATGATAGGCTTATCTCTCTCAGATAGAAACATGAGACGCTTGCTTGATGCTGTCAGAAATGCACCGGTTAACTCCATCAGTTATGCACTACTACAAGTCCCCGATGAAGATCCTCCGGAAGATAGAGTTTTAGATGAAATTCATGCAAAAGCAATTAGCTATCTTGATAAGTTTAAAAAAAGTGGAATAAAGAGTGAACAGAATGAATCAAGTGGTGTTCTTTTCAGCCGATCGGGTATTAAGTCGGCTCGGCCAGCTATGCCCGGAAGAAAAGGGCCAAGATATCAAAGAGAAATCTCAGGAATAATTGGGCAAGTAAAGAAACTTAATCAGAAACAGCAACAAAATGTTCTGGAACAATTGGGAATCACGCCAATTTGGTTTAATAAATTTCCTGACATCCCTGTAATTCTCGGCAAGATACTGCAAGGCTAATGGGCCGTAATGGCCTCCCTTTTCTTTCTTAACTTTAAAGATGCTCAGGACCAGGTCTTTCATCATTACTTTTTGTAATTTAGTTAACGTATCACCCCGTATTTATCAAATCAAGTTTATCCTTAAAACTTTCCATTATCCTCTTAAGCAGCATCTGTTCCTTTGAGTCCTTTGATTTATGGCCCTCTTTCACCAGATCAAAAGCATCTGCACGAGCCAGTTTTATTATGTCGAAATCATTTATGATGTCACCTATCTTGAACTCAGGCAGACCATGCTGTCTTGTGCCAAAGAATTCACCTGGGCCTCTGATCTTTAGATCTTCTTCCGCAATCTTGAAACCATCATTTGTTTCCAGCATTGTTTTGATCCTTTGACGGGATTCGGCACTCTTTTGTATACCAAAAAGGAGACAATAGGATTGGTGTGAACTGCGCCCTATCCTACCCCTGAGCTGGTGAAGCTGAGCGAGGCCAAACCGTTCCGCGTGTTCAATCGCCATTACGGTGGCATTCGGCACATCAATCCCCACCTCAATTACAATAGTTGATACGAGGATGTCGTACTTGTGATTAACAAAATCAGACATTATCAACTCCTTCAACTCAGGCTTTAACTGGCCGTGTAGCAGTCCGACGTTTAATCCGGAGAATACTTCATCCCTGAGCCTCTCCGCTTCAACAGTTGCAGACTTGAGGTCGAGTTTCTCAGATTCATCCACCAGCGGGTATACGACAAATGCCTGTCTCCCTTTCTCCACTTCTTTACGAATAAACCCGTAAGCATCATTCTCTTTCTTTACTGGCACACGATATGTCTCCACCGGTGTACGACCGGGTGGAAGTTCATCAATAGTTGAGATATCAAGATCACCAAACACGGTCAAAGAGAGACTCCTGGGGATGGGGGTTGCCGTCATGACGAGTACATCTGGCATCTGTTTGTGTCCCTTTTGTCTCAGGCGTGTACGCTGCATCACACCAAACTTGTGCTGTTCGTCAATTACGATCAATCCCAGCTTCTTAAATTCCACACCTTTATCGATCAATGCGTGTGTACCAATCACAAGGTCAATATCTCCCTGTTTTATCCGTTCAATATTTTCTTTCTTTATCTTCGTCTTAGCTCCACCAGTGAGGAGCAGTATTTTCACCTCTGCCTTTTCCAGCATGAGGGTGAGTGTACGATAGTGTTGTTCGGCAAGGATCTCTGTCGGCGCCATAAATGCAGTTTGAAAACCGTTTGCAACGGCAGCAAGCAATGCGTAAACGGCAACTGCTGTCTTGCCGGATCCAACGTCCCCCTGCAACAATCGGTTCATTGGTCTCTCACTGCACATGTCTTCGTGGATTTCACTGATTACTTTCTGCTGGCTTTTGGTAAGCACGAATGGAAAGAGCTTGTAGATATGAGTCTCTACGTTTTTTCCAATACAAAATTTGTACCCACTCACTTCTTTTATACCGCGTTTGCGAAGTGCCATTGCTGTTTCAAACAGGAAGAATTCCTCATACTTGAGCCGTCTCTTAGAATCTTTCAGACTGTCCATGGAATCGGGAAAGTGAATATTTTTTATTGCAGAGGTAATTGGTACAAACTTATGTTTACTGATAATATCATCCGTAAATATCTCTTCAACTTTGTGGTAATGTTCATCAACAACCATTTTCACCAGTTTACGGAAACTGACTTGTCTCATCTCCTCTGTCAGTGAATATATTGGCAATATACCCACGCTCTTACCTGGAGCATCTTCCTCTGACGCTATCTCATACTCAGGATTTACCATCTGAAGTGACTGCTTATATAAAGAGACCTTGCCATAGAGAAACACATGGTCATCCACCTGGAATATTTCACTCTGATAGGGTCGGTTGAACCATTTGACCTGAAGCATACTGGTCCCGTCACCAATTGACGCCTCAAAAATGCTCTTCCACCCTCTGGTCCTGAATGACTTAATATTGATAACAATACCCTTCACCATTGCAGTAGCACCATCCGTCAAATTGGATATTTTCTCTACCTTGGACCTGTCCTGGTATGTGCGTGGAAAGCAATAGAGAAGATCTTTTACCGTGTGAATTCCCAATCTTCCAAGAGACAGGGCTCTTTTTGGGCCAACACCTTTGATGTATTGAATGGATTTGTCTAAATCGGATGTAGACATTTGTTTTAAATGGATTAAGTCATTTACTGGCGCCGCCAGTGGTCATGAGCTTCGCTGTCAGTAGGTTCACCATCATTGAGATTACTATTTTGTTGTACCTATGGATTTAATGTAATTGTTTAACTTATAAGCAATTGTTTCAATATCTTTTTCTAACGATTGAAAATCGTTGTCAATAATCAAACGACGGCCGTGTGCTTTTTTGAGCCACGTCTTTGTCTCGTAAAGCGAGCCTCGGCTGTAATAGCAAAACTGTTTGTTTTCTTTATAATGAAAACGGCCATAACCTTCGCTTATGTTCGCTGCTATTGAATCAACGGATTTAACTAACTGTTTGCCTACCGTATCTTTGGCAAAATAATCCCACTTACATACAACTACCCAAACTCTCTCGCCAACATCCATTGCCAACTGATAAACTTTAAGCTCTTCCAATTTCATTAAAATCGCCCCCCTATCTTAATACCATAAAAAATTGATCAGAAATTGTAATAATATAAGTTACTGGATTACGAATTATTTATAGTGAATGTTTAGAAGATTTTTGTGAGCGGTTAATGACGGCCCGCCAAGGCGGGCCGATTGGCTTATGACAGTTTGCAAAGCAGACTAAAATGACGTCCATACTATATTTTAATTATAATGGACAATTTAATCCGGTTTCAGAAGTGAAAGACCGAGATCTTTGAGCTGTTTATCGTCGACATCTGAAGGAGCATCCACCATGAGGCATGTTGCCTTCTGGGTTTTCGGGAATGCGATTACTTCTCTTATATCGTCAAGTCCTAAGAGTAACGTAACCATTCGGTCAAGTCCCAACGCAAGACCACCATGCGGCGGCGCACCATATTTGAGAGCTTCGAGCAGAAATCCAAATCTTTCCTGTGCAGTTGTCTCATCTATATTGAGCAGGTTGAAAATCTTTTTCTGTATATCCTGCTTGTGTATTCTGATACTACCACCTCCCAGCTCAACACCATTCAGTACAAGATCATAAGCCCTTGCCCTGACATCGAGCGGACGTTCTTCAAGATGATCAAGGTCGTCAGGGTGCGGTGATGTAAAAGGGTGATGCAGTGAATCGTTTCTATCCATTTCTTCGTTATATTCAAATAACGGAAAATCAACAACCCAGGACAAATTAAATTCGTCCTCCTTGATCATGCCGTTACTCTTTGCAATATTAAGCCTGAGTTGGGAAAGTGCCTGTGATGCCACACTCTCCTTGTCAGCAACAAACAGGAGCAAGTCACCGGGAACAGCATTGAAGCGTTCGATTATCTCCTTCTGCAGATCGTCACTAAAGAACTTTGCAATCTGAGAAGTGAGCCCGTTTTCATCAACCTTAAACCATGCAAGGCCCTTAGCCCCAAACTGATTTACAAATGTTGTAAGCCCGTCTATATCCTTCCTGGACAGAGTTCCACACCCGGTAGCATTGATACCCCTTATTTGATTTCCTGCCTCCGCTACACTTTTAAACACCTTAAAATCAGATTTCTCCGCTAAGTCTGTGATCTCCTTTATCGTCATATCAAATCTCAGGTCAGGCGCATCACACCCGTATAGATTCATAGCATCCTTGTATGGAAGCCGAGGAAAAGGAGTGGAGACCTCTTTACCAAGCACCTCTTTAAAAATCTCTACCATCAAACCCTCTATCATATTGATAACGTCATCTTCACGTACAAACGACATTTCCAAATCAACTTGTGTAAATTCAGGCTGGCGCTGCGCGCGCAGGTCTTCATCCCTGAAACATTTGACTATCTGAAAGTATCTATCGAAGCCGGAAACCATTAAGATCTGTTTAAAGAGCTGCGGAGATTGCGGTAATGCATAAAACTGACCTCTGTTTATCCTGCTTGGTACAAGGTAGTCTCTAGCACCTTCCGGTGTGCTCTTGGTCAAAAACGGCGTTTCTATTTCAATGAAATTATTACTATCAAAATACCGTCTGGTAATCTGATACACTTTGTGCCTTGAGGTTAAATACTTCTGCATTTGCGGCCGTCTGAGATCGAGGTATCTATACTTGAGCCTTAATTCAGTTGAGACTTCTGTATCACCGGTAATCTCAAATGGTGTTGTCTCAGATGTATTTAATATGTCAAGAGTATCAACCATCACATCTATATCACCCGTATCTAAATCCGGGTTCGCCATACCATCCGGCCTCTCCTCAACCTTACCCCTCACTGATATAACAAATTCCGACCTGAGCACTGACGCGGCTTCGTGAGTATCAGCGTTATGTTCCGGATTAAATACGATCTGTGTCTTACCGTATCTGTCTCTTAAATCAATAAAAATAACACCACCATGATCTCTTCTGGTGTCTACCCAACCAGAAAGTGTAATATCACTCCCGGCATCCGCCTTGCGAAGTTGCCCGCATGTATGTGTTCTTTGTAAATCAGACATTTATCTATTTCCTTTCACTATCTCTATAATCTTATCAGTATCTTCCGAGAAGTTTTCATCTCCCGTCTGCATATTCTTTAATTTAATTATCCCTTTTTCTATTTCGTCACTGCCCATTATGATAGTAAATCTTGAATCAAGTTTGTTGGCTATTTTCATCTGTGCCTTTGTGGTCCGGCATTCGTAGTCCATGTCAGCCTTTATTCCACCCAGTCTCAGTTCATTGAGCAGTTTGAAACAGTAATTTCTGGACTCCGCTCCAATTGACACGATATATACGTCCGGTGCCAATGGAGAAGTATCGGATTTTGATTCCTGGTTTTTCTCTCTTGTTTTTAAAATGGCTATCATTGATGCTTCCATCCCGGCAGCAAAACCTACCGCACCCGTTGGAGGCCCTCCAATATCTGATATCAGGTTGTCATAACGCCCTCCCGCGCATATGGTATCCCTGGCACCCATTGCCGAATGTGTTATCTCGTAAACCGTCTTTGTATAGTAATCCAAACCCCTGACAAGGTGCGGGTCTAAAGTATATTCAAGATTGATATTTTCAAATGCACCTTTGACGATCTTAAAATGTTCGAGGCAGTCATTACAGGTATGGTCTTCGGTATTTGGTACATTCTTGCGTATCTCTTTGCATTTATTATTTTTACAGTCAAGTACCCTGAATACATTTCTGTCTATCCTTGCTTTACAGAGTTCACATAGTTCATCTTTATATTGTAATAGTTCATTTTTCAATACTTCTCTGTAGCCTGGCCTGCATTTTTCACATCCGATAGTATTAATCTTGACCACATATCCACCCAATCCAAGCCGGTCATATACCCTCGTGGCGACCTTTATTGTCTCAACATCAAGCAGTGGATCATAAGACCCTATCGCCTCAACGCCCATCTGATGAAACTGTCTTAACCGCCCTGCCTGAGGACGTTCTTTCCTGAACATCGGCCCGATATAATAAAATTTCTGAAATTTCTTTGTCTTATACAACTCATATTGTAAATATGCCCTCATTACGGATGCCGTATTTTCAGGACGAAGTGTAATGGTTGAGCCAGCAGCATCACCAAAAGTGTACATCTCCTTCTCTACTATGTCAGTCGCCTCTCCAATGCTCCGGACAAAGAGGCGTGTATCTTCGAAAACGGGAGTCCTTATCTCATGATATCCGGCTATTTCAAACTCTTCCCTTGCCGCGTTTTCCATCTCTACCCACAGCTGCCTCTCCTCAGGGAAGAGATCTTTCATGCCCAACGGTGCTTTCACATATTTTTCGTCACTTTTTTCCATTTTATTCCTATAAAACCTTAACCGAACAAGTCGGAAAAGAAATGGCTCACCGCAAAGATCGCAAAGATCGCAAAGAAGATCAAGGGTATTTGACTGTGGATATCAACAGATAAATTGTAGGTTGGGTGAAGCAAAACACACCCAACTAAACAACGGTGGTGGGTTCACTCCGTTTAACCCATCCTACCCAAACAGATTTATAATCAGAAATTTTGATTAATTCTTGAAACTTTGCTCTCTTTGCGACTTCTTGTCCTCGGCGCCTTTTGTCCGGGGAGCGTGAATAATTATTTATTTACCTACACAATTTAACGAATGCCAAAATCCTAAGGCTAAAAGACCAAAGGAGTTAGATTTTTTGCAATTATATCAGTTCAGGTTTAATATTCAAGGGATTAAAAAAACAGGTACATTAGCCACTAAGACGCCAAGACACGAAGAACATCAAAATGCAAAAGAGAATATTGTAATACTATCAAATAAATGCTTTATTATGCTCAACTTAATCATGAAATTATCATGTATTATAAAGTATCCTTCAAATGAAAAAAGAGACCAGAGAATTATCTTCAGATGCATATAAGAAAATCCCGGGTGATAAGTATAAGCCGTATATAGGTAAACAAGAATTTCTGCCGGAATTTACCTTTAGAGCTGTTTTCACGGGAATAATCCTGGGAATTATCTTTGCCGCAGCAAATGCGTACATAGGACTCAAGGTGGGGCTGACCGTAAGCGCATCCATTCCGGTGGCCGTTATGGCTGTTGCTATATTCCGTATTCTGGGCAAAGGCAGCATCCTTGAAAATAACATGGTCCAGACAGTAGGGTCAGCTGGTGAATCTCTGGCAGCCGGAGTCATTTTCACTTTTCCGGCCCTCATCATCTGGGGAATGAAACCCGAACTGACCAAAATATTTGTCTTCTCTCTTTTGGGCGGATTATTGGGTGTGTTATTTATGATACCGCTGCGAAGCCTTCTTATATCCAGGCAGCACGGACGTCTGCCTTATCCTGAGGGTACAGCCTGTGCGGAGGTATTAGTCGCAGGCGACAAAGGGGGAACAGAAGCAAAAACGGTATTCATGGGATTAGGTATAGGCAGTCTTTACGAGTTCCTGATGAATGGACTTAAATTATGGAACTTCAGGCCGTCATGGGACATCCCCTTCTATAAAGGCGGCAAAGTAATAGGGGAAATTACACCCGCCCTTCTTGGCGTCGGGTATATTATAGGGTCAAAGATCTCGGCCATTATGTTAAGCGGAGGCGCCCTGGCCTGGCTGGTGATAATACCATTGATTATGGCAGTTGGTGAAAACTCTACCGAACCGATCTACCCGGCTAAAATCTTAATCTCCCAGATGAGCATTAAAGAGATATGGCACTATTATATAAGATATATAGGGGCCGGTGCGGTAGCTTTCGGCGGCCTGATAACATTAATTCGAGCAATACCAACCATTCTGGAGACATTCAAAACAGGCTTAAGCAAAGTCTCAAATAAGAACAGGAAAAATGAGGAGAGAACTGACAGAGATCTTCCCATGGTGGTTGTTATTGGCGGAGCTGTCATATTAGGAATATGCCTATGGCTAATACTCTCTTTCTGGACCGCAACCGAAATAGGGATTATTTCCAACCTGTTAGTGGCACTACTTATGATCATATTTTCATTCTTCTTTGTTACCGTATCTTCAAGAATTGTCGGACTCATCGGATCATCCTCAAACCCCGTTTCCGGCATGACAATTACTACACTCTTACTAACAAGCCTGATCTTTTCCTTTATGGGATGGACCTCAGACGCGCACATGGTAATAGCGCTGAGTGTTGGCGCTGTTGTCTGCATATCGATAGCGATTGCGGGAGACACATCGCAGGACCTGAAGACCGGTTTCCTGGTAGGAGCCACACCATGGAAACAGCAGATTGGAGAATTTATCGGGGTACTGACATCCGCCATTTTTGTAGGTTGGGTTATATTACGACTCCACAAAGGCGTGGGAATCGGATCAGAGGAACTACCGGCACCTCAAGCAACACTGATGTCGCTGGTAGTCAAGGGTGTGATTACGGGTGACCTTCCCTGGAGATTTGTAATCATTGGAATATTTATGGCAGCTATTGTAGAGCTTATAGGTATTCGTTCTCTCCCATTTGCGGTAGGTGTCTATTTACCGTTATATCTCACTACGCCCATAATGGCAGGTGGACTACTGAGATATTTAACGGAAAAAACAAAAGACGACAGTCTGCTGAAGAGAAGACGTGAAAGCGGGATTTTGTTCAGTTCCGGCTTGATAGCCGGAAGCGCGCTTATAGGCGTCGGGTTGGCGCTGGCAGCATCATATAGCGGGACATTTTCTACCACACTTGAAATTGGCTATCTGTGGATGGGGCCATACAACAATATAGCATCACTGTTTATTTTTGCTGGGTTAGCTCTACTGCTATGGAACTATACCAATAAAAAGTAATCGAGCGATGAACTTCTTTTCTAGCTTGTTTGGAGGAAGGCTGTTTAATATAATGGATAAGTACCCATTATATAGTAAATATCGGGAAACCCGACCTACATTAAGGAGGTTACAAAATATGATGACCCTGGATGGTTTGCTTTTTACCGAAAAGAAGCGACGTTATAAAAGTGGAGAAGTTATTATTGACGAGCAGGAAGAAGGCAGGGAAATGTATATTATCCATTCGGGAAGGGTAAAGATAGTAATGAGTGCGGAAGACAATGAGATAATACTGGCTACTCTTGATTCAGGTGATTTCTTTGGCGAGATGTCACTGATAACGGGGAACAAACGCTTTGCTACCGCAATAGCTCTTACTGATTGTAAGCTCAACATTATGGACAAGAAAACATTTGATGCCAATCTCAAAAATAATGAGAGATTTATGAGGAAAGTTGTTGAGTCACAAGCCCAACGCCTTGAAGAAACAGGTTTGAATTTTAAACGTCATCTTAAGAGATTCTTTAGAATGACCAGGACATTTAATATAACCGGTTAGTCACAATTGCGGCACAGCCGCAACCAAGTTTGAAGTGCCTTAAGTGAACTAAAGTGCCTAAAGTGAATAATATAACAAAAGAGAATAGTTTTTACCCTTTGTATACTTCATTAGCATTCGTATGAGGGAAATAAGCATTTAAGTCTGGTTTCAATACCTACCTTAAGCATTGGTCGGCTCGTAGGCCTGCCCCCGTCCGAACGGATCTGGCCGGGCAGGCAACTTCGCTATTCAGGCGAGGAAATGTACCAAATATATCTATAATTGTTGCTTCTCTCCTGCATTCCTGACCTCCTTAGAGTAGTTTTTTTAAAGCAACTAAATAGTAATTTTTTATAAGGAAGCCAGGAAACTAAGAGATTGTTTAAATTAGATCTTTTCACTCTTATTTCACTTCAGTATGCTAACACTCTACACCTGATTAAAACTATAGCTAAAAGCCCTGCACTTAAAGTACATTGTTTATAAACTAGCGTCCTGATACTATAAAAGAGAATATTATTGCATTTTTTGTTTCTACTATTATAAGATTTCAAGCTTTTCCATTCTCATAGTCCAGCATCAATCTCTGTGTCTCTGTGTCTTCGTATGATTACCTTCATTAAATATTATTCTTCTCTTCGTTTAAAAACTGACAGCAAAATTTTCATAACACATTTTACTATAAATGCTTAAACAGAAATTCTATCAAACTATTTACCGTCATTTTCTCACTACCATCACAATGCATTTTTTTGTTTGATTAATTACTTTTTTTGTATAGAATCATATGTTTCTTTAATTTGCTTAGCCCGGCAAGGTTTATGCAAATGGTTATCTGACATAGACATAGTACAGATTTTCCGTACTATGATAAATGATTTTTTATGGCGAGCATGTTCAGTCCGATACAATATGTTTTTATAGCAGCAATAGTCCTCTATCTCCTGGATTCTATATGGGAAGTAGGATCTATATTCAATCCGAACAGATTCAGTAAAAGGCTGGCCGATTATTTTATCCTTACCGGTTTAGCAATCCACTGCGCTTTTTTAATTACTCTAAGTTCACAATCAGGCACATTGCCGATATCAACACTTTTTGAGTCATCCACGTTCTACCTGTCTCTTATTGTTTTACTCTCTGTGATACTCAAATTTTTGTACAGGCTGCAATCACTGACTCCATTTGTTATGCCGATAGTTACGGGGTTTTCGATTGCCGCAGTTACCCTGGTTAAAAACGACCTGGCACTGACAGCAGACTTAAAGACATTCTGGCTGTTTGCCCATATTATACCGATATTTCTGGGCTATGCCTCATTTACGGTCTCTTTCATATTCAGCATAATGTACCTGACAATGGAAAGGCAGTTGAAGAAAAAGTCCTTTGGCCCTCTTTTTGAGAGTTTGCCATCTCTTGAGAACCTGGATGCGTTAATGTGGAAAACAATCACGATGGGTTTTCCTTTACTGACGATTGGTCTTATTTCAGGTACTGTATGGGCTAAAACGACTAATATACTGGGACTAGACTGGTACCTGGATCCAAAAGTATTATTGGGATCTTTGACATGGCTTATCTATGCCGCAATATTACACTTGAGGCTCGGGGCCTCTTTTCACGGAACAAGAGTGGCGGTGGTTACCATAGCAGGATTTGTTATCGTAATACTTACTTTTATCGGTCCATTCTTGATGGGACATAAACATGGATACGAGAAAAGCTCGGCGACACTCGAACAAGAGATAATAATACCGGATGAAGCCGGAATGATAAAAGTTGAATCTTAAAATTTACTAATTATGAATTTACATACTCTCGGTCTAAATCATGACTCTGCACCAGTAGAAGTAAGGGAGAAGATTGCCTTCAGTCCTTCATCAGTGCCAATCGCACTCTCTTCATTTGCACAGTCTTTTCCGTCTTCAGAAATAGTAATACTCTCCACGTGTAATCGTGTTGAGATTTATGCAACATCACCCGATGACAGTTTAGACAAGGAGACACTGCTGGATTTCTTTTCAGCCTTCCACGGCCTGCCTAAAGAGGAATTCGCTAATCACATGTACCACCACCAGGGTATCAATGCCGTCAGGCACCTTTTCTTTGTTGCCTCCAGCCTCAACTCAGGCGTCCTGGGAGAGACACAGATCATCTCTCAGGTAAAGGAAGCATATATGACAGCGACTACTGCAGAGACAACCGGCAGTATCCTGAACCAGCTCTTCCAGCGTTCACTGAACGTTGCCAAGGACGTACACACTAAGACAGCCATCGGCAAAGGAAATATATCTGTGAGTACGGTAGCCGTTGACCTTGCCATAAAGATATTCAAGGACTTCTCAGAGAAGACGCTGTTCATAATCGGTGCAGGTGAGATGTGCGAACTTGTATTGAAACATCTGGTGGAGCGTGGCGCAAAGACGGCAATAGTAGCAAACAGAAACTACGACAAAGCAAAGTCCCTTGCTGAAGAATATGACGGAAAGGCCATAAACTACGAAAAACTTGATGAATATCTCCCACAGGCAGACATAATCATCAGTTCTACCGCATCCCCTCGTCATGTAATCCACACAGAACACGTAAAAAATGCTATAAAGGCACGCAGAGGTAACCCCATGCTGCTCATAGATATTGCTTTCCCGAGGGATATTGACCCTGAAATAGCAAAGATCGATAACGTATACCTATATGACATAAATGATTTGAACAAAGTCGCTAACGGCAACGCAGAAGAGAGAAAGAAGGATATCAGCAAATGCGTTACAATCATCGATAAGGAAGTGGCAAAATATATGGCATGGACAGAGGAATTGAAAATCGGTCCCGCTATTTCTCAATTGAGAAACCACTTCCACGAAATAGGCGAACAGGAGCTTGAAAGACTACGTCCTAAACTGGGAGAGCTTGCACATGAAGAGTGGGAACACATAGTCTATTCAATGCAGCGAACACTCAACAAAATCCTCCACAAACCCGCTAAAGTAGGAAAAGAGAAAGCAAAGAACGGCGGCGGATTCCAATATGTAGAAACGATAAAACATCTTTTCGGCATCCACCACAAAAAAGACGACTCTAAGAAATAGTCTATTCAGTAGCTGCAATCTTCAGGTTACGTAATTTATGAGAAATTTACATACACCTATCGGATAGCAATAAACACCCGCCTAGTCGGGAGACTGCAATAGCGTAAATATCTAATAATAAATAAGATCTCTCAATTTACCAGGTACAAACTACAATGTTTAGCCAGAAAAACTATTTGACAAGAGATAGGCTGAGGATACAATTCTGTAAGTATTCAATAATCTTGTAACTGTACATAACTTGGAAACTGATTTAGTATTTTACTGACACGGATGAAGGGCACATATCCGAACAATCTGTTTTTATAGAAAGGAAGGGAAAATAGCCATGGTTGTCAAAAAAATATCTTTCGTATTTATAGTACTTGCAATTGCCTTTGTGGGAACTGCAATTTCCTCTGCATTTGCAGCAGATGACGCTGCAAGAATAGCCAGAAGAGATAAAATGATAGCTGCATTAAAAGCGGAGTATACTGCTACGGTAGATGCAAAAAAGGGTGAGAAAGCAACAACTGTAGTCGAAGTAAAAGAGAAAACGACTGAAATAGTTACTGAAACAAGAGAAGTAGTCACGGAAAAGAAAGCAGAAGTTACTGAGATTGTTGAAGAAACTAAAACTGAGATTATTGAAAAAGTAGAAGTGGTGAAAACTGAAATTGCTAAAAAAGCAGAGGGATTTAAAGCAGAAGCTACTGAGGCAGTTGAGGAGAAAAAAGGCACAAGTAAATGCGGTGGCGAAAGCAAATGCGGTGGCGAAGGAAAATGTGGTGGCGAAGGAAAATGAGGTAGTTAAAGATGCAGCGGAAGCTGCCTCCGAACATGGAACAGAAGCTGCTGAAAAACCTAAAGCGAAAATTGCGCATTAATTCAAATCATACCACATATTTTAAAGCCGCAGTTGTGTATTTAGAATACACAACTGCGGCCCATTACTCTCATCAATCTCCTTCACGACCTCATAATAAGCTAATTCACAGATGAACTCACTTCTTCCTCTTCAACCTAATTTTTAGGATCGGCCTTAATGATCTGTTCTGGTTTCAAGAGCTGATATTCCCGTAAAAAGTCGGCTGGCCAAGGTTGCAAGACCAATTACACATGAATATTTTTCGTTCAAGTTCTCTTTTTTGCGTAAAATTTTAGCAGCTACTACTAGGATACAAGTATAGAGAGTATTATCTACCTCTATTTTTCTTTGTAAAGTATTCCTGTTATATTACTTATGAATTACGAGATGATTCTATCTTATAGATAAATATTCGGTATGAATCTTGCTTAAGCTATATAGTATTGCAATACACTTGTTTTTTATGTTAAGTATATATCTCTTATGAAGCAATTAATCTATGTAATCTTACTGTCAATTCTCCTGTCAACCGCCTGTAATTCAAGCAAAGAAATCAACATCAGCAAGACTCTACAAGATAATAGACAAACTGAAGAGTTAGAAGAGATTAACATCAGCAAGACTCTACAGGATAATAGACAAACTGAAGAGTTAGAAGAGATTAACATCAGCAAGACTCTACAGGATAATAGACAAACTGAAGAGTTAGAAGAGATTAACATCAGCAAGACTCTACAGGATAATAGACAAACTGAAGAGTTAGAAGAGATTAATATCAGGAAGATTCTACAGGATAATAGACAAACTGAAGAGTTAGAAGCACAATTTTTTGATATTTCAGAAGAAAACAAACAGGGGTTTGCCTTGCCGGGACTTGACCACGGATTGATCCAGTCGCCTATTAATGTTCTGACTAAATCGGTTGAGCATGTAGATAGTCGAACCATTACTGTCAGATACAAGGATGAAGTTAATGCTGTCGCAAATCTGGGCCACACAATACAGCTCTATTTTGCTGAGGGTAGCACTATCTCGGCTCACGGTAAAACATTCCAATTCAAGCAGATGCATTTTCATACACCATCAGAGCATCAGTTGGACGGTATGACATATCCAATGGAGATGCATATTGTAAATGCTGCTGAAGATCAGGAAAATGGCAGGATCGAGTATCTGGTGGTAAGTATTCTCTTTAAGATGGGAGGAGAGAATAAGTTTATCAGTGACTTCCGTGATCTCATTCCGGAGGAAATACACTCGGTCCATAATATCCAGGCAGGCCGTGTAAGATTGAGTGATCTCTTAATGGTCACTCGGAAGGATAAATCCGAGGAGGGGCTCTATTTCTACAAAGGCTCGCTCACCACACCGCCTTTTACAGAAAGTGTGAACTGGTATATTGATAAGCACACTTATGAAGCATCTCCGGAGCAGATCCACACTATTGAAAAAATTGAGGGTCATAATGCCCGACAAATCCAGGAAATACATGAAAGAGTTATTGAGGGTAGTTGATCAGGATATTTAAAATAATAAAAGATTCAACACTTTATCCCTTTTCAGATAAAGTGTAAGGTGTTCTTATAACTGATCACCCTCTTCGAGGTACGCTTATTCCAGAATTATTTCTCCTCCACCTGCCTCATCCATCCCGGCCATTCCAAACGGGATGTTTGATGACACGCAAAGCACGCCTTTCTCAACATTGCATCAAAGCTGTTATAGGTTTCTACAATGTTTTTACTCTTAGATGTTTCAGCGACATTCCTGGAGGCATCAGTAACCAGTTTCAGGTATTTCTCAAAGCCCTCCCTCATCGATTGAACGGCTTTTGGATCGTCAGGATCATTACCTGCTCTACTGAACCACTCTCCCACCTTTCCACCATCAGAAAAAAACATACGCATGACAACATCACTTGCATTGATGATCTCTACCGACTCCTTAAGAACCGCATCGAAATCACCAATCATTATTGCATCAAGCATTTTAGAGGTATGTGAGCTGATTATGCGCATCAGTCCCTGAGTTGGTGTCGATTTATCTGTATGACGTGATTCGATATCTTCACATAACGCCTCACTGCACTTCCATCCGCAAGTTAAAATACCGGTAGTCAGTATAAACGCAAAAAGCATAATGATAGATACATAACCGATTTTTTTCATTCCACAACTCTCCTTTAAATATCATATTAATTAGCGTTACTTATTAATCACAAATTTCATATTTAAATTCCTGGCTTATTTCTCCGTATCTTTATGTCTCCATCGATGCATATTAGAGTAAAACATTAGAAACTTAATATCAAATTAATTATTCTAAATACCGTTAATTTATTTTCACCGGAGCTTCCTTATGAAATTTACCACACTCTGTCTCATGTCGTTTCATAGAATCTCATATAATGTGACTCTTGCATTCCATAGCGCATGTGATAAAATACTTATCCATTTTTCTTCTGCTTTTTATATTGCAATATGCAGAGGGAAGTAAACTTAACAACTACTGCCAAATAGCTTTTAATATATATTCCAGAAAATGGAGGTAATAATGTCAGACTCAAAAAAGCAAAAACAAGAGATTTATCTTTCAGTCAAGGAGACGGCTGAGAAGCTGAGAGCGCTAGCAGATGAACTGGAGAGTGGAGCGGTCTCTATAAACGGAGAAAAATGCTCGATAGCTGCTGATACAGAGGTAAAGATAAGTCTGAAAGTCAAGGGTGACACCTTCTCCTCTAAACTCAAATTTAAATTAGCAAACCCCTTACCAGAAGCAGAGGAAAGGGCAGGCGAACCCACACCATCCATTGAACCAGGTGTTGAAAACTACAGTGATTTGAAAAGGCGTATGTCAAAAGACTTCAAAGCCATTAAGAAGAGTTGCGTGGTAGAGCAAGCTCTCCCGGAACCTGACCTGGTAGAACGATTTTATCAGGATTCAAAAGCAATGTGTACTTACCCGAACAAAGGAGAAGAGTTTTATGAGACCTTTTTGAAACAGGCAAGTTCTTTGCTCGATGCGTTTAAAGTTTCCGACCTGAACGCAATGAGTTCAGCTGTAGAATCACTTGCTCAGAGCAGAAGTGGTTGCCACGAAAAGCACAAGTAAAAGGAGTCAACAAAGCATGTTTTCATGCTCAAAATCGAGAGAGGCTCTTTCCTTGTGTAGACGTGAATTTTAACTTGCTTTCTAAAAAACAATCTATTAGACTTAGGAATTAAAATGAAATCATTATTGTTAAGAAAAGGAGCGCACAATGCCTTTAACTGAACACGTAACAAAAGCTGAGGTAAAGAGAGTATGCGATATACTTGAATTGAGAGATTGGTCTTTAATAACTGATCCCGTAGTTTCAGATGAAGAGGCTACTACGATCCTGAAAATGGTAAATACGACAAACATGGATATCGCACTTGATACTTTCCGACAGGGATTGGAAGTTGAGTTGGAACATGGTACGATATTTAAAGACGCAAATGTGACAAATAACCATCCGGTACTTACCGGAAAGATCGTATTGGCACATCTTAAAGAGACTATGGATTATTATAAAAGAGTTGAGGTTGCCGAAATCGAAGGTGATCTGCTTGATGCCGTAAAATCAAAAAACCTTGAAAGGATTGAATCCAAATATAAGAAACTTATTGAAGCGCAGAACATCCTCTTTACATCAGTTGCCGATCAACTCAAAAAGGATACATAACTGCAAACAAGTTTGAAGTGCCTAAAGTAAAAAAAAAAATTCTACCGTCTGGGTACTATACATCGGTACGCAACTTTAGGCACTTTACACTTTAGCACACTTTAAACTTCCCTCACTGATACCTTGATTGAATTTGTTTCAATCTTTCTGCGAATATTCCCGCTTCACCTCTTCTTCCTGTTTTTTCATAGAACTCTACCATGTTAACCAGCACAGTTGCAACAAAAGGGTGTTCTTTACCATAAGCGTTTTCATATATTTCAAGTGACCGTATATAAAGGGACTCAGCCATCTCGTTTGCACCGAGGTAGAAATTAAGTGTTGCCAGATTATTCAGCGACGTAGCAATATCAGGATGATCTTGACCAAGGGTTTTTTCTTCGATTCTCAACGCCCGTTCGAAAACCGGTAACGCTTCCGAGTATTTACCCTGATCTTGAAAGAGTCCTCCCAGGCTGTTCAATGCGGCCACAACACTGGGATGTTCCGGTCCAAAAGCATTCTCGTATATTGTAATAGCCTGCCGGTAAAAGGGCCCTGCCTCAGCATACCTGTCCTGGGCCAGATACATATCCGCTAAATTCTGCAGGACTGTAGCAACTTTGGGATGGTCCGACCCAAGCCCCTTTTCATAAATCCGAAGAGCCTGCATAAAGAGAGGTTCCGCTTCGGAGAATCTACCATAAGTCCAATAAAGTGTTCCCAGCAAGTTTTTGGAAATGGCAACACAAGGATGGTCAGGAGTAAATGTGTCCGTGGCAACCTGTATTGCTTCCTCACACACTTTAATTGCATCCGCATATCTCCGCTCTTGTAAAAGTTTAGCAGCTTGATCGTTTAGTTCCTCCCACAAGTCCTCCTGGGCAAAAGTTGGTAAAGTGATCAATGCCAACAGGGCCATCATCAAAAAAACTTCAGCTCCACGGAAAGCCAGATGTTTTGTTATATTTACTGATATTTTCACTGTTATTACCCTTTCTTTATATGGATAAAGCAATTGGCTTAACTGCCTCATAACCATTAATGTATTTCTTATTAATTTCTCTCATAATATACGTTGTATTTTACACACAAAACGGCATTATTCAATTCCTTAAATATAATAATGGATTATATCCAGATACAACTGCAAATATCGCAAATAACTATTAAAATGATATTAAGACAATGGCCAGATAATATTAAATTATTCTTCCCGATACTTAACTAAAAATTAACAATTTCCTTATACTCTATTAACAATACAACCGTAATATTTAACCTGAATATGATAGAATGGAGAGAGAAGAGAGCAGGGACTGGATACAAAAGTTTTTTCAGAGTGGTAAATAATTTTGTTGAACTTTTCCCGTAAATGTTTAATTTCATTCTATAATCTAACGTTATTGGAGTGAAAGGAGCAGAGCGATGAGCAATATAAACATGAACCATGTAGCTGGAGTTATTCTGGGAGGAGGAAAAGGGACAAGACTGTATCCTTTAACAAAAGAGAGGTCAAAACCTGCTGTCCCGCTTGGAGGAAAATACCGGCTTGTTGACATTCCGGTAAGCAATTGTATTAATTCAGGAATAAAAAAGATTTTTGTCATCACCCAATTTAATTCAGAGTCCCTTAATAGAAGCGTTTACGAAACCTATAAATTCGATCATTTCTCCCGTGGATATATACGTATCCTTGCTGCTGAACAGAGCATGGAGAACAAAGAGTGGTTACAGGGAACTGCAGATGCCATAAGGAAAAATATCAGACACATTTCAGCAGACATGAATGTTGAATATTGCCTGATCCTTTCAGGTGATCAATTATACAAAATGGACTATAAGATGATTATTGCAAAGCATGAGGAGAGCCGAGCGGATGTTACCATCGCACTGACTGTTGTAGACAAAGAGAAGGCATCAGAATTTGGTCTTGCCAGAGTAGATGATAAAGGAGATATCAATGCATTTACCGAGAAGCCAAAAGATGCTTCACTAATTGAATCATATTATGTCCCCTCATCAGTTAAACAGTCTGAAGGGTTGAACGCAGACAAAGATTATGTATTGGCCAATATGGGAATCTATGTGTTTTCGAAAGATTATCTCTGTGAGCTTATGGAAAGCACAGATGAGCCTGATTTTGGAAAGCATATTATCCCCAGCCTACTCGGAGAAAAAAAGCTGACCGGTTTCTTCCATAAGGATTATTGGGAAGATATTGGTACAATACGGGCATTTTACGAAGCCAATCTTAGTCTGGCATCTCCTTCTCCACAGATGACGTTTTACGACACGGAATATCCTATTTATGCGCAACCGTTATTCTTACCCCCTTCACGGTTAGAACAGTGTGATATTCGAGACTCACTCATTTCTGACGGATGTATTGTTCACAACGTATCTATTAACCGATCTGTCATTGGAGTGCGAAGTGTAATTAAAAAAAACACAATCATCACAGACTCTATTATTATGGGAGCCGATTTTTATGAAACGAATGAAATCAAGAAAGAGAAACGGATACAGATGGGTATTGGGAGCAACTGTATCATTGAACGGGCAATTATTGATAAGAATGCTTATATAGGGAATGATGTGAAGATTATCAATCAGAAGAAACTAGACGATTCAGAAGGAGAAGGATATGTGATAAAGGACGGTATTGTCGTCGTTGAAAAAGGAGCTGTAATCCCCGATGGGACTATTATTTGACATAAATAAGCTATAAAACTTTTTAGTAGGTTTGAAAATATGAGGTCAATTTAATGATAAAAAATATCGATACGGGATCCGTATTCATCATAATAATTACCCTTATACTTTTTGGTGTTGCATTATTTACCAAAGGTTTTACGCATGATCTTTTATTAGAAGCTGGCGTCTTTTTGATTTCAGTAAAATTGATTATAATGTCTTACAAAAACTGTGTTCACAGCCAGAAGCTGGAAAAGGAATTGAGTGAAATCAAAGAAATTCTTAAACAGAAATAAAAACACACATAACAAGGCAAATACACTCTGACAATAAAAAGTACTGCTTAATTACCGTCTGTATTTCATTAGAAGTTAAAGGTAATATTGATTAATGCTCTTCTTGAATTGAAACTAGATGCAACTGGTGCCCATTCCATATGTTGGGTGTCAAGCAAATTGAAAGCTTTGAATGAGATCTTCACGCGATCAATAGGCTTCCAGGCAATATTTAGATTCACGGTATTGTAACTGCCCTCGCTTGGAGTCGCAATTGATTCCGCTCCTGTTGAGGACTTCCATACTGGTCTTTCCCAAACTACATCGTCTACATAATTCATAAATAATGTTCCCCGCAACTTACTATTGAGTTGATAATCGACACCAGCGTTTACCTTCCATTCCGGTGCATACCCGTCTCCCATTCTGCCTTCAGAGTGAGTAGGAATGTGGCTGTCGCTATCAAGTGATTGAAAGGATGTGTTTAAAGTGAATTTCAGTTTGTCATTAAGAGCCCACTCTCCACCAACTTCCACCCCAACAACTCTTGTGTCTGTCATGTTGAAAAACTGCATTACCGGCAGAAAAACACCATTAACCGTAGCATTGCCGGTATGTCGATTCTCGATTATATCTTTTGTATCATATATGAACCCCACTGCCTCAAATTTTATTCCCGGTTTTTGGAATTGATAACCCAATTCAAGTGCGTGGTTGATCTCGGCATCCAGATCGGTATTACCTTTATACCAGCCAACCTTACCACTTACACCACTGGGTTGAGCGTAGTTCATATACGTTTCATAAATATTGGGCTCACGCACAACTCGTGTAGCTGACAGACGTATCGTGTGCCATGCATTAAATGTGTAGACCAGGTTAGCAGAAGAAGAAACGTTGAAATCAGTTACATAATGATGTGAAACACGACCACCGATAAACAATTTTAAGTTATCTGTTAGAGATATTTGATCCTGTAAATAGAACCCATAGAGCCCTCTGTTCATGTCGTCTCTCATAAAATCATTTTCACCTCTGTCTCTCGTTTTCTCAAGCGTTGCCTGTGATCCCCAGACAAAATAATGCCTCTCCATAAAAGGTAATGAGTGCTGAAATAAGAGAGAACTCTTACTTTTATGTAAATCAGGAACAAAGGGGTCAGCTATCCGTGCCCTATTATTAGTCAGTTCAAAAGAGCTGAAATTATGGTTTAGGCTAATCTCATAATTTGACTCATCTGAAAGATTTTTTTTGTACTTTAAACGTGCATACCTGTGGTCACCCTGAACATATGTTTCACATAGACGGTCAGGTAACCGATCCCAGTGATGATAACGATTATCAGCAAGAGTTGCAGTGGTAACGGAAGTTCCATCTTTGCTGGTATAATTTAATAATGCGTTGCCTGTGGCGTGTCTGTCAGAGGTACGGTCAAATTTGTATTTATCCTCTTCCTTAGGATATTCATCCGCTTGATATTTTTCCAAACTGACACGGTACCCGAACCGACCAATTTTCCCTGATGTTTGTGCTGTACCGATAAAAGTTTCTATTTCTCCTCCAGTGGTTGAAACGGTGTGTGTGGCCTTTTCCGTCGGAGATTTAGTGATGATATTGACAAGCCCATGAAATGCATTTGCACCATACAAAACACCAGGTGAGCGTACCACTTCAATTCTTTCAATATCATTTATGGGAACAGGTAATTGATTCCAAACGGCTGTACCATACATAAGTGGTTCCAGCAGCTGCCCGTCTATTAGTATTGCAACCTTCAGCGAGGAGAATGGATTTGAACCCCTGAGGCTGACCATGTGTGCTCCGCTGTAAATACCAATTACATCAATACCGAGGGTATTTCTAAGGAGATCAGGAATATTTGTAGCCCATGAATTTTCAATATCTTCTCTTGAAATGATTGACGTGGTAGAAGGCGACTCTGTTACCTTTAATTCCCTTCTAGCGGAAGTTGTTTCCACCTCTATCTCCATAAGATCGCTTATGTCAAGTTCTGTCAAATCTATATCCTCAGATTTCGCTCTTGCTATATCACAAGATAAGAGTATGAGCATACTGGAGATGCAGATAGAAATAATGTAACCAACTGTAATTCTGTATACCATTAATAAGTAGCTCGATTTATATGTAAAAAAACACTTGTTAAAATAGCAATTATTGTGCCATTGTAAACCATTGTATTATCTACAATGGTTTAGTAAATATCAGTAGTGTCCGGTTATAAATTTGCGCATAAAATTTTTGTCATACTCAAGTGTCTTTCTCTGATATCTAGAAGCTCGTTCACCCTGACTACATGATAAAATTATTACTATAACTAATAAATTAAACCGCCAGCTATACTGGTGGTAAGTTCTTTTTTTTGTCGTTACCCAGGTTCCTGTTTATTGCATCTTCCAGTTTCTTTGTGCTGATCGGTTTGGCAACGTAATCATCCATGCCAGCTTCAAGACACTTTTCCCTATCTCCTTCCATGGCATTGGCAGTTATGGCTATTATCTGTATGTTATGGTCCTTAACATGTGAACTCTTATCACGTATTTTGCGAGTAGCCTCGTAACCGTCCATCTCCGGCATCAGACAGTCCATCACTACCAGGTCATAATCAAACCCCTCCAGACGCTCAATAGCCTCTTTTCCGTTATTAGCAACATCAACATGATATCCAAGCTTATTCTCCAGAATACGCAAGACAACCCTCTGATTAATGATATTGTCCTCTACCAGAAGTATACGAACATGTTGCTTATGGCCCTCAGATATATAATTCTGCGTAACTATTTGCCTGGATGGCTCATTCTCAATGCCTGCAGATTCATCCGCAACTATCCTGAGGCAATCAAACAATTGTGACTGCTTTACGGGTTTGTGCAGATATGCCGCAAATCCCAATTTTTTATAATGCTCAGTATCCCCTCGGTTACTGAGTGACGTCAGCATTACAATGACTAAATCCTTGAATTGTTGTTCTGCCTTGATCTTTCTACAAAGTGAGCTTCCATCCATCTCAGGCATACAAAAATCAATCAAGGCAATCTGAAATGGGTCATTTCTTTTAACAGCATTAAACAATCTCTTCATGGCTTCCTCAGCAGAGACAGCTTCCTCAACCCGGCAATGCCATGATTCGAGATATTTCCTTAGAATGTTGCGATTTGTATCGTTGTCATCTACAACCAGTACGTATAGATTCTTGATATCTCCCAAGTCTAATGGAACACGTTGCTGCCCAGAAGGCGATTTTTTCAGTACCGCCGTAAACCAGAAAGTAGACCCTCTGCCCTCTTCACTTTCCAGACCTACTTGTCCTCCCATCATCTCGGCAATCTGTTTAGAAATCGCCAATCCAAGTCCGGTGCCACCATACTTTCTGGTGGTAGAAGTATCTACCTGTGTAAATGACCTAAACAAATGATCCTTACGATTGGCAGGAACACCAATACCGGTATCTTGTACAGCGAACCGTACAATAGCATCAGAATCTGTTTCCTCTGTCAGTGTCACGTTGACAACAACTTCACCTTTCTCAGTAAATTTAACTGCATTGCTAATGAAATTATTTATCACTTGTCTCAATCTTCCAGGATCACCATTCAATATGGATGGAACTTCCGGATCTATAAAGTAGGAAAAACTGAGACCACTCTTGTCTGCCTTAACAGCAAAGAGATTAAAGGAACTTTCCACTGTAACGCATAGATCAAAGTCAATATTATCCAGCTCCAGCTTTCCCGCCTCTATCTTGGAGAAGTCCAGAATATCATTGATAATAGTCATTAAAGCATCCGTACTTTCACGTACGGTATCAGTAAGTTCACGCTGTTCATGAGTCAGATTAGTCTCTAACAAAAATTCAGTCATACCCATTATACCATTCATTGGTGTTCTTATTTCATGGCTCATGTTGGCCAGAAACACACTCTTGGCAGTATTGGCGGCCTTGGCTTGCTGTGCCATTGTCATCGCTTTTTCAGTAGCCTTGTGCAATTCATCGGTGCGAATGGCAATTTTTCTCTCAAGATCTTTTTGATGTCCTTCAAGCTCTTCATCACGACTATATATCTGTCCCAACATATCATTAAAGCTATCAGTAAGGATACCAAACTCATCCTTTCTCTCACTTGTTACCCTGATAGAGTAGTTTTTCTTATCAGAAATCTCTTTCATAGTCTTAATCAGATGTAATATTGGTCTGGATATCAAAATCTGGAATCGTAAAGAAAGAAAATAGGTAATAGTTAACGAAATAATAAGAACAATTCCACCGGTAATAATATACCAGTTTATAAGGGAGTACAGTTCCTCTAGACTATACTGTAGGCTAATGGCACCAATTTTTTCTCCATCGAGAGAAATACTATGAAGCGTATCCAGGTGATCTTTCCAGAATGTATAACTACTTTCAAAATTTTCTGGTAATTTCGTGTGACTGTCCCAAAAATGGTGTTCCATTTCTAAAAAATGTTTTGATCCCTGGTGTACGTTTCTACCTTTTGGCTCATGAGACACCATCTTAGTAGTACGTCGAGCCGGAGTACCTCTTTCCAACTTGATAGGGCCCATATCCTGTTCTATAGTCAAAACTCCGCTTAGTTTTACCACGTGTTCAAATTGAAAATCCTTTAATTTCTCTTCACTCTGCGAGATATCATTCATCCTACGAAGTGCTAGTGAATCCCAGTTGGGGCCATTACTAAGATATTTAACAAATACATTTCCTTCCTTATCGTAGAGAATCGCAGAGAGAACATGAGGCTCTTCACTTAAAGAAGCAAGAATTTCAACAGCAGCATCTTCATCTTCAAAAGATAATGCTGCTGTACTATTTGAACCTATTACTTTTGAAATGATAAATAGTTTTTCTGCAATTGTCTTTTTGAGTGTTATAATGTCATTGATTATATATATTGCAGAGGTTATCAGTAATACAATGCTGCATACCAGCATTGTGATCAATGAAAGTTTATGCTTTATAGAAAAATCTCGAAATCTCAAAATGAAAACTACCTTTCTTTAATAATTTTTGCGAGCTTCAGGAGCTTTGAACTTATTTTCAATCCTGAACGTTTTGCAACATCTACATTAATTTCAAAACGAACCTTATTCTTTATAACTATGAAGTTTACGATTCCACCGGATTGACAAAAGTTTTTGGTTTCTGCCACCGTTAATATCGGCCTATCTTTTATCTTTGTAAGAATCTCTGGTAGCTTTTTCCTTTCTGATGTACAGATAAATATGATTTGACTCTCTCCAATATCCTCTACCCTTGAGCATCTTTTAATAACCAATTTCTTATTTTTGACTATTTTATCTTCTATAGTCTTAAGTGCTTCATCAAATGGGTCATTACCGAGGATACAAAGGGTTAACGATGAGGAAGTGTCGGAAAGATCATGAGAAGGCCACTCAATAAATTTAACAAAGTTTAATAGAAATGCGGCCTTGACATAGTATTCTTTACTCTTCGGCGCTGCATAGGTATTGGAGACACCATTACCTATACAGTAGCAAATGAGAATGATGATGAGGCTAATATAAGTTATTTTGTTTTTGGTATATAAATACATTTTATAAAACATCAAATTACGAATGATTGTAATTATTTATATCAACTCTTGTTCTATAGAAAAATCAGAAGCTCCATTCTATTTTAAAAAAAACAGAGCGCTCGATTTCAGTGGATCCGGTTGACACAATCACACTTTGTTTGTACTCCGGATGGTGATTGTCAAGCAAGTGTTGACCAATCAGTGATATTTCCAAGTTTTCAAATGGTTTCCAGGCCAAGCGTGCATCTAGTTCCACAAAACTGTCAACTTTCACAGAAGGAAGAGTATCAGTATAGCGAGGTGACAAATCAAGCTCCACATTCCCGGGTAGATCGAAAGATGATCTTAAGAAGAACATATTATGAGGAGTTGCCCCCTCAATACTCTCTGACGTAGTGTCAAGACTACTTTTGTTGAGATGCATTAGTATCTGTTGATAACTATATGACGCTTTCAAGTGCCACCAATCAACGGGCCGCCAATCAACAGCCATCTCCATACCAAAAACCTCTCCATCCATCTCGTTTCTACCAATAAAAGGAGCGACTATATGTGCCGGTGTCGGTAAGGTTTCAAGATATGGCGTGCCAGGCTCAAGGGTGAGCAGCTTATCGTAGTTACTATAATACAAGGCAAGATCTACAGAGAGATTATCTGAAGGAGCAAAACGATAACCCAGTTCATAGGAATAAAGTACTTCGGAATCAAAGCCATGATCACCAAACAATGACACAAGCGCACCGGATGAAAGCACCTCTTGATTGATTCGAATATCATTTTCTGCACGAGATGGAGTCCTTACTGCACGTGACAAAGATAACCAGGTTGAATGGCGTTCAAGCGGTTTCCATAGTAGTCGAGCATTTGGTTGGATCTCTAAACCGGTAAACACATTGTATGATAGTTTTGAACCAACCGTTAGCCGTAGTTTATCCTCAATCAGTGTGATTTCATCGTGAACAAAACCGCTATAGAGAGACATATCACGGTTATCCGGATTGAAGGAGAAATCAAACGAATTCCTGATGTTGTCATGAGTAAGACGATACCCAAGTCCCCACATAATGTCCTGTCTTTCTCCAAATTTAAACCTATGCTGAAAATCAAGGTCATAAGTGTCTCGATCTTCTCTCAGCGTAATTGATTCCCTTTCCGTCCGGTCATAATATAGTTGAAGTTCAAGATTTGAGGAGTCAGAAAACGTATGCTTCCACCGTGTCAATACATTCCAACCGGCAAAGTCTGAGTCATCGTTAATAGTATTTGAGAAAGGAGAAGTCAACGATACCGTCTCAACAGATTCTCCAAATTTTGAATTATATATATCTCCCTGAACGATTAAGGAGTCTTGTTTGTTAACATCCCAATCGATGCGAAAGCCACCACGTTGAGCATACCAGCTGTCATCTGTTTTTTTGCCAGATGCATCGACCGCATTATCTCGATTAAAGTATTTGCTGTAAACTCGAAAATATGCATCGTTTCCAATTTTACTTCCGTATCTCAGGTTGCCGAATCCCTGTTGTTCGTTCCCATATCCGGTACTTAATAGGCCCCCTTGTGTATCTTCTGCATGTTTAGTAATAATGTTAATAACACCATTGACGGCATTGTCACCCCAAAGCGAAGCTCCGGGACCACGTATTACTTCAATACGGTCAATGTCTTCGAGTAGAGTGTCCTGAACGTCCCAGTATACTCCGGAGAACATTGGTGAATACACAGAGCGACCATCAATAAGGACCAATAACTTATTGGATAAAAAGCTATTAAGTCCGCGCGAAGTGATAGCCCATGTATTCGCGTTAATATGTGCAACTTGTATACCCGGTACTCTGCGCAGTGCATCAGGAATATTAGTTGCACCGGAGCGCCGAATATCCTCCTGAGTTATCACATAGATTGCAGAAGCAGCATCTATTAGTTTTTGCGGTCTTTTGGATACCGACGTGACATTAATGTTCATCAAATCTTCAAGGCTCAAACTTGTAAGGTCATCGTCGGCGAATACGTTTTGAGCCAGGACAGGTGTAAACAATAATACAAGAAATGTGGCAAGGACCAGAGTATTTTTAAACTTGCTCTGCGTATTTTTCATGTATTTTTATACCAAAAGTGTTTTGGTTTAATTGGCTTTGTTTAGTATCCGCTACAACCATCCTTTTTTGTATTCTTTTCAGTACTAAACACAGTATATGTAGTTATTACCACTCCTGGTATAGATATCATGACTGTATCATTTTTAATAATCATGTTGCTCTTAATCAATCAATAATAGGAGGTTAAATCGCCATCAAGATAAGTAGACTCCGCTTTTAGCATCATCTGCTTCTAATAGATTAAATTTACCTAAGTGAAGCAGAATGCGGAAGAGCGTCATATTCGCCGCGTTATCTTCAATTACTAATACTTTTTTCATATTTTATGCTTATCTTCTTTTTCACTAAATATCGTGCTGGTTGAAATTTAGATAATTATAAGCGAAGCATATGCCAGTTTTGTATACAGTGACAATATCTATTTATTTCCTTAGAAAAGTTCACTTTTTTCGATAATTTATGATTGATATGGTTAATTACATGAGAAAAAGTCTATAAAACTTGTTTTCTCCCAAAACAGAGCAGATCATCTTGCTGTAGTCTGAACATATTGTTGAAAACTTAAACAGTATTTTTCGGATTGTGCATAGAAACAATCAGGAAAGGTGATTAAAACATCTAAATCACCAATATATTGCCCTCGCCTCAAAAATACTTCTACCTAATTGCCAGTATTACCAAAAATTAACCAAAAATTAACAATTTCTTTATACTCAGTTAACAATACAAACGTAATATCTCACCTGAATGCAATAACTATCTTTCCTCCAAAGCGCAAAAGTCGTAGAGAAAAGCCAAACATCTTGAGAACTTTGCGATAACTTAGAAATTTAGAACAACAAGTTAACGAAAACAGAAACAGAAAAAGGAGATTTAAAATGAGAGCATTTTTAGTTGCAAGTTGGTTAATAGTTGGTTTTTTAGCCATGAATCTATTTTCTCTGCCAATAAAGGAAGTAGCGGCCCAGGATGATGATTTAAAAATCCAATTGAAGAAGATGGAAGAGATGATGCAAAAGCAACAGGGAATGATTAACAATCTGAAGAGCAAGATAGAGATGCAGGAGGATATTTCCAAATCTTATGTAACTGCCATAGACGAAGAAGTAATTGGAAAGAGGGTTGACGAATATCTCCAAAAAGGCGAAGGCAAGGGGATGTGGGCTGAGATTATGAAGAGGCCCAAATTAGCCTACAAGAAGGGGTTCGTCTTTGAGACACAGGACAAAAACTTCAGTATGAAGATAAATGGAAGGATTCAGTTTAGATATAGCTACGAGGATAGAGACACTAATAACAAAGCTCAGGATGAGGATGACAGTTCATTCAGGCTACGCCGTGCGCGAGTTAAATTTTCTGGTAAGGCGTACAAACACTTTAAGTATAAGATAGAGCTGGCACTCGCCTCTACAGGCACCGTAGACGGCAGCAAGGCAATAGAGCTATACGACTTCTGGGCATCATGGAACAAGAACCCTGCCGCATCTATCCAATTCGGACAGTGGAAGGTCCCGTGGAACCGTCAGCGTGTGGTTTCTTCTCAGAACCTGCAGATGATAGACCGTGCTAGCTCACAGGATGAGTTTACCATGGATCGACAGATCGGGGTAATGCTGCACGGAAAACTGCTTAATAAGAAGTTTGAGTATTACACAGGAGTATTTAACGGTAACGCCAGGAATCAGAGCACAAATGGTAACAACGAAATGCTCTATATAGCAAGGGCTTCCTGGAACCCTTTTGGTGCATATGGAAAGGGTATAGGAGAAGTGGAAAGCGATATTAATTTCTCAGAAAAACCAATTGCCCACCTGTCAGCTGCCATATCTTATGACAGCGCTGGAGATAGAGAAAAATTTAGTAGTACTACCATTGATCTGGATTCTCCCGTTGGTACTGGTGTAACACTTAAGGAAGTAGACAAGACCAGTGTTGTGGCCGAGTATGGTCTTAAATACAGGGGTTTCTCAACCAGTGCAGAGGCTTACTGGCGAAGGTTTGATGACATCGGCTCTGACAATAGTGGTTCTGTTGGTTCTGGTACCATCATTGACAGAGGTTTCTTTGTACAGGGAGGATATTTTATTCTGCCAAAGAAGGTTGAGTTAGCAGGCCGGTATTCGCTTGTTGACTTTGATGATGAAAGAGATGAAGACGCTGTAAGGGAAACCACTTTAGGTGTGAACTGGTTCATTAACGGGACTCACGACAATAAACTTCAACTTAACTGGATCCGTCAGGACAACGAACTACCAAATTCTGTTAGCAGATCAGATGATATAGACAACACTTTCCGCATGCAGTACCAGCTGGCATTTTAAGCGGTGTAAGAACCTGTATGTCAGAATATTAAATAAACAAATAATTCTAATTACAAAAAGGAGCAATAGTTATTATGAAAAGATTACTACTGGCAGTGATTCTCTTCAGTCTGGTTCTGGTAGGTATATCTTCTACCGGATGGGCAGTGGAAGTTGATTCTGATATCAAACCCTATGCAAAAGTCAGCGGCGTTTCTGGAAACCTGAACAGCATCGGATCTGATACGGTAAACAACCTAATGACATTTTGGGCTGAAGGTTTTAACAGGTTATATCCTAGTGTAAAAGTCCAGATAGAAGGTAAAGGGTCATCGACCGCCCCACCGGCTTTAATCCTGGGAACCGCTCAGATAGGTCCTATGAGTAGAGCAATGAAACCAACTGAAGTCGATAATTTTGAGAGGAGATACGGTTACAAACCTACACAGATAAGGACCTCCCTTGACGCCCTGGCAGTATACGTAAACAAGGACAATCCTATAAAAGGTCTGAACTTTGCACAGGTGGATGCGATCTTCTCAAAAACAAGAAAAGGTCGTTACAGAGAGGATATTACGACGTGGGGAAAGGTTGGATTAGTAGGAGAATGGGGAAACAGACCCGTAAGCCTTTACGGACGGAATTCCGCATCCGGAACTTATGGCTATTTTAAAAAAAAGGCACTTTTTAAGGGTGATTACAAGAATACGGTCAAGGAACAGCCTGGCTCCGCATCTGTTGTGCAGGGAGTTACAGAAGACAGGTTCGGAATAGGATATAGTGGTATCGGGTATAAAACTTCCGGTGTACGTACCGTACCTCTTGTTAAGAAAGGTAACTCTTATAAAGAGGCGGTAATAGAAAACGTATTAGATGGATCATATCCACTGGCAAGGTTTCTTTATGTCTATGTTAATAAAAAGCCAGGCAAACCACTTGATCCTCTGATATTAGAGTTTGTGAAATACATTTTAAGCAAGGAAGGACAGGAAGTAGTTATAAAAGACGGTTATATTCCTTTACCTGCTTCCGTTATCGATGAAGAACTTGGGAAAATAAAGTAGTTCACTATCGGGACACAAACAATCCTTAAACTCCGCTCAGGATGATGTCACACTGGGCGGAGCCGAAGGATCATTAACATTGAGATTCCTATGCATTAAATTAGTTTATGAAAATCATTAATAAAAGAAAATTGATTGACAAAACCGCACACTGGGGCATTACCTTAGGTGGTGCGGCTGTTATACTTGTTATCCTTACTCTATTTGTATTCATCTTCCTTGAAGTATTTCCTCTCTTAAAGGGTGCCAGTGTACTGGAAGAACATACCTGTTCATTGAGTGGAAAAGCCATTTCAGTTGGCTTAGACGAGTATCAGGAGATTGCATACGCGGTGTATGAAGATGGCAATATCGACTTTCTCTCTCTTTCAAACGGTAAGCTGATCAAGATGCATGATATTAAAGGAATCAACAATTCTACCATCACTGCGGCCTGTAATGACAAAGGCCATATTGTAATGGGAACTAATGACGGCAGGGTTTTCCGTGTAAATATTGAGTTTTCCGTATCCTTTGAAGACGAAGAAAGAATTATTACCCCTGTCGTATCTGACGAAGAAGTTATCTTTACTGATGAAGCAGGAAAAGAAATACAGTATATTACCTCAAAGAGTGATGAGGGAGTAACAACTACAGTTTTTAATACGGAAGACGGCAGACTCTTACTCAAGTCCACAGAGATAGAAGAAAATCTCTTTGGCGGGGAAGAGAAAAGTGAAGTAATAACTGACATTACTGCAATACTGGAGCAGGCAGTATCTTATAAATCAACAGAACAAAGAGAAGAATTACCTGTAACATCGCTGGCTATTGACTACTTTATGGAGAATCTCTATGTCGGAACTGAACACGGAGAGATCGTCCATATAAATGTGAGAGAGAAGGAAAATTCTTTCCTGGAAGAAAAGATAAAGGTGTCTGAAGAGCCAATAACTTCACTCGGGTTTTTGCTGGGAGATGTTTCTCTTGTAGCAGGAGATCAGAAAGGTAATGTAAACATATGGATGCAGGTAAGAGACGAAGCAACATCATCAGGTTGGACCCTTAAAAAGGTGCATGTCGGCAAGCCACATCAATCAGACATAACATCTATAGCTTCTTCCATAAGAAACAAGTGCTTTGTAACTGCTGCGTCCGACGGAACAATCCATCTGAAACATGCTACATCAGAGCAGACTCTATTAAACCTGAAATCAAAGTCAATGCCTACTGCCATCGCCTATTCGCCAAAGTCTAATGGGATTCTTGTGGCAGATTCTGCAGGTAGTCTAACTCATTGGAGTATTTCAAATCCACATCCGGAAACTACCTTCAGGACCCTCTTTGGAAAAGTGTGGTATGAGGGATATGAAAAGCCAGAGCATTCCTGGCAATCCACAGGAGGAACTGATGATTTCGAACCAAAGTTCGGACTAGTACCTCTGATCTTTGGTACTATTAAGGGGACTATTTATGCCTTAATCATTGCAATACCGATTGGAATACTTTCGGCACTATATACATCTCAATTTCTCCATGACTCCTTAAAGAAAATTATAAAGCCTTCTATCGAATTTATGGCAGCTCTCCCAAGTGTTATTCTAGGCTTTCTTGCCGGTCTGTGGCTTGCGCCCTTAATGGAAAGGATCTTTCCGGCAATTATAATAATGCCTTTTTTCCTTTTACTATTTATTGCGGTAGCGTTTTGTATATGGAAATGCCTTCCTGGTTATGTAAAAGGTAAGTATCGTAATGGTACGGAAGCCATTTTTCTCATACCGTTTTTTATCGTAGCCATTTTAGCATCTATCTATCTAGGTGGATCTTTTGAGTCATTTCTTTTAAAGGGAGATTACCGCCAATGGTTTCTGGATGTTCTGGGTCTACAGTACGACCAGAGAAATGCAGTTGTTGTAGGATTTGCAATGGGGTTCGCCGTATTACCGATTATCTTTACGATATCCGAAGACGCAATGAGCAATGTTCCCAAAAACCTCACCTCTGCCTCCCTTGCACTTGGTGCCGTTCCATGGCAGACAGCCATAAGAATTGTCTTGCCTATCGCAAGTCCGGCAATTTTCTCTGCAGTTATGCTTGGTTTTGGAAGAGCAGTAGGCGAGACTATGATTGTTCTCATGGCAACCGGAAATACTCCTATTATGGACTGGAATATTTTTAATGGTTTCAGAGCACTTGCCGCGAATATTGCGGTTGAAATACCTGAAGCTCCTTTGGGAGGAACACTCTATCGGGTGCTGTTCCTAGCAGCCTTGATCCTCTTTATGACAACTTTTATCGTAAACACTATTGCCGAACTTATAAGGCAGAAAATGAAAAAAAAATATAGTCATTTATAATTACTATGAAAAAGATATTTAAAACAGGAAAGCCATATATCTGGTTATCAGGTGGCACTCTGACAATCAGCCTTTTGATGATCTTTGGACTGGTCACACTTATCATGATAAAAGGACTTGGAATATTCTGGCCGCACAATGTCACCAGGTTTATGTTGAATGACAACAGTGCGGTCATTGGAGAGATAGCCAAGGTAGAACCCATACCCAATCTGAAAGACGCTTATAGAACAAAATTGAAAGTTGGAAATAGAGATATTTATGGTATGGACTTCAGATGGTTTGATAATTCAAACATCCTTAATCAGGATTTCCCTCCAACTGCATTGACTATTGAAAGGCGTGAGTGGGGCAACATGTATGGCTTTTTAAAAGGCATGAAACATGACAATGGGATTGAGACCTTGAGTCTGACTGATCTGAAACCGCTATTAAAGGAAAGCAAGGCCCTTTACAAAAGTATCAGGCGCATTGAAAAAAAAGAGATTGCCAAAATTAATCATAAGATGGAAAAATATCGACTAGCGCTGAAGAGACTGGAACGAGAGTCGCAATCAGATAGTACCCTGAGGAAGATTGGCACTATAAATTCAAAAGTGGAGGAACTTGAAAAGCTGTATACAGAAAAGGTAGATAACCTTACTAACCTTTACACTTCAGCGAAAGAAAAAAAAGTGATAATACAATTGGCCGACGGCAGAGATGAGATACTACCTGTCTTTCAGATTATCCGTATATATGATCCAAACCAAATGGGCGTTTATGCAAAATCCTGTTTTTATCTCCTTAAGTTCTGGGAATTCATATCAGCAGAACCAAGAGAGGCCAATACTGAAGGAGGAGTTTTCCCTGCCATCTTTGGAACAGTTATAATGGTCCTCATCATGAGCCTGGTTGTTACACCGCTAGGTGTACTGACGGCAGTTTTTCTAAAGGAATATACAAGTGACAATATTTTTTCACGGGTTGTCAGAATCTCTGTAAATAATCTGGCAGGTGTTCCATCAATAGTATTCGGAGTATTCGGGTTAGGATTTTTCATATACTTTATCGGTGGAGGTATAGATAAAATGTTCTTCAGCGAATCTTTGCCAACACCTACTTTCGGAACAGGCGGTATTCTCTGGGCATCACTTACTCTGGCACTCATGACTGTGCCTGTTGTAGTCGTTGCCACTGAAGAAGGAATATCTTCTGTTCCAAGATCTTTAAAAGAAGCTTCTTATGGTCTTGGAGCCACAAAGTTTGAAACACTATGGAGAGTAACTCTTCCTCAGGCTACTCCGGGAATCCTTACCGGCATGATACTGGCTATGGCAAGGGCTGCGGGAGAGGTCGCACCACTGATGATAACTGGCGTTGTAAAGCTGGCTCCATCTCTTCCACTTGACAGTTATTCTCCGTTTATCCATCTGGAAAGAAAATTTATGCATCTCGGGTTCCATATTTACGACGTGGGATTTCAATCTCCCAACGTTGAGGCCGCATTACCAATGGTTTACACTACAACGCTTATATTGCTCCTTACCGTACTTAGTCTAAATCTGGTTGCAATTATCGTAAGAAATAAACTGAGAAAGAAATATGTAACCTCTGCGTTATAGACAATAGGTTGAAAATAAGTAAAAAACCATCCTTCGACTCCGTTCAGGATGACGTCACTCCGGTGCATAGTACAACGTCACACTGAGCGGAGTCGAAGTGTCAATAACCTTGAATTTTAAACCATTATAAAAAAAAATGAATAATATTATAATTAATAACCTAAGTTTAAAGTATGGCAAGAAACAGGTTTTAAATAAAATCAATAAGGAGATAGAAGAAAAAAAGATAACAGCTATTATAGGCCCATCTGGGTGCGGGAAATCATCCCTTTTAAGGTGTATAAACAGGATGAATGAACTCATACCTGATTCAAGGGTAGAAGGTGAAATATTGTTTCATAATAAAAATATTTATGCCGGTGATACTGATGTAACAGAGATCAGGAGAAAGATTGGTATGGTGTTTCAGAAGGCAAATCCATTCCCAAAGTCAATCTTTGATAATATTGCTTACGGTTTAAGAATTAATGGTATAAAAGATAAAAGGAAAATCTCTACGACGGTGGAAACAACTCTGCAAGATTGCGGATTACTGAAAGAGGTTAAAGACCGATTACATACACCTGCTATGGAATTATCAGGTGGTCAGCAGCAGAGACTGTGTATTGCCAGGGCACTTGCAATTGAACCTGAAATAATTTTGATGGATGAACCATGCTCTGCCCTTGATCCATCCAGCACTTTCAAGATAGAAGAATTAATGATGAAGCTGAAGAAACGGTACACAGTTATCATTGTTACCCATAATATGCAGCAAGCAGCGAGAGCTTCAGATATTACCGGTTTTCTCTATATGGGAGAACTCATTGAATATGGAGATACTAATACGTTGTTCACAAATCCCAAAGAAAAACTCACTGAAGATTATATCAGCGGCAATTTTGGTTGAATCAACCTTTTACCCTAACCCTCTCCCAGAAGTGGAGATGATTAGGGTAAGAGAAAAAACCATATATTATTTATTTGTAAGGATTATTAATTGAGGAGAATTATGGGAAGAAAGACTTTCAGAGAAAATATGAAGGCACTTGAAAAAGAGATAATTGTCCAGGGAGAAATGGTTAATGAAGCACTATACCGTTCCGTTGATGCCTTAAGAAATCTTGATATCACAAAGGCGGAAAAAGTAATTAAAGATGATCAACTTATAAACAGAAAACGATGGGATATTGAAGAGAAATGCATAAATCTGCTTGCAACTCAACAGCCGGTTGCAACTGATTTACGTGAATTGATAGCCGTGCTGAGTATTTCTACTGATCTGGAACGCATGGGTGATCATGCTGAAGGTATCGCCAAGATTGCAATTATGCACGGAGACAATCCTCTTATAAAACCATTAGTTGATATTCCAAGGATGGCCGAGAAGGCATCTGACATGCTTATGAGAAGTATTGACGCTTTTATAAACAGAGATGCCGAAACAGCAAAAGCAATCTGCGAAGAAGACGACGAGGTTGATGCTCTTTACGACCAGACATACAGAGAACTTCTAACATTTATGACTGAGGACCCTACAAAAATAACAAGGGCCACTTACCTGCTATGGGCAGCCCATAACCTTGAAAGAATCGCAGACCGTGTAACTAACATCTGTGAACGTATAGTTTTTCTCATAACGGGAACAATGGACGAAATTAAGGTATCAAACTACTGAAAATAATAGTATATTTACATTCATTAGCACTAACGCTAAAAGGAGTTTTTAACCTTATACAATGCTAATTACTAAATCTATCATACTATTTGTACTGGCAGGATTATGTGAGATTGGCGGTGGATATCTTGTCTGGCTCTGGCTTCGCGAAGGTAAGAGTCTCTTAATCGGTGTATTGGGTGGAATTATCCTGGTACTCTATGGAATTATACCAACTCTTCAACCCGCTCACTTTGGTAGGGTTTACGCAGCATATGGAGGGGTATTTGTTGTAATGTCGATCTTATGGGGATGGAAGATAGACAAAACAACTCCAGACAAATATGATATTATAGGCGGTATAGTTTGCCTGGTTGGTGTATTTATAATCATGTACTGGCCACGGAATACTTGATAATAAAAAACATTTCATTATAAAATTGATATATATGCTTACGCATATATAATTCGCCTCATGAATACAAACGATTTATCACAACTATTTAAGTGTTTGTCAGAGCCTATCAGGCTTCGCATTTTAAATCTACTGCTAACACATGGAGAGCTTTGTGTCTGTAATATCGTTGACACATTAGAAATTTCTCAGGGTGTAATTTCCCGTCATCTCGCCTATCTACGTAATAATAATATCCTTAAGTCAAGACGTGAAGGAACCTGGATTTACTATCAAATAATAGGAAAAGATAAACTTGCTCATACTATTATGACACAACTTAAAGTTAATGGTGTTGAAACTCCTGAATTTAAAATTGATTTAACAAAGTTTTCTGAACTTCAGAATACCTGCAAGTAAAAATTTTTGAAAGTTATATATGCTTATACGTATAAAAGGATAAAGTGATATGAGAAAGAAAGTAGCAATCAATGGTTTTGGAAGAATGGGCAGACTTGCCTTGAGGACTGCATGGAATTTTGATTTTGATATTGTCCATATCAATGAACTTTACGGTGATGTGCATACTGCCGCACATTTATTATGCTTTGATTCTATTCATGGTAAATGGGAAAAAGAGGTAACGGTCGCTAATAATTCATTAATCATCGATGGTAAAAAAGTATCTTATTCAAGAAATAATGCTATTACGGAGACAAACTGGAAATCGTATGGTGTTGATATTGTTGTTGAATGTACAGGGAAGCATAAAAGTAATAACTGCTTACAAGCTTATCTTGAATCTGGCGTAAAAAAGGTTGTTGTGTCTTGTCCAGTAAAAGATGGAGCACTGAACGTCGTTATGGGGGTTAATGACGCATTATACGATCATTCTCAACACGATATTGTTACCGCTGCATCATGTACCACTAATTGTTTAGCGCCAGTGGTTAAAATCATCCATGAACAATTTGGTATTATTCATGGATCAATTACGACAATTCATAATTTTACCAACACACAGAGTATATTGGATACACCACATAAAGATTTAAGACGGGCTCGTGCAAGCAGCCTATCCTTAATTCCAACATCAACAGGTTCAGCAACCGCTATTGGATTAATTTTTCCTGAGTTACAGGGAAAACTAGACGGTATAGCCGTTAGAGTTCCTATAGCCAATGCTTCGTTAACCGATTGTGTTTTTGAGGTAGGAAACCCTGTAACGGTCAATCAGGTCAATACCGCTTTACGGCAAGCGTCAGAACATGAACTAAAGAATATACTGGGTTATGAAGAACGACCCTTAGTGTCCGTTGATTATACCAACGATAAACGCTCCGGTATTATAGATGCTTTATCAACGCGGGTCATTAACGGAACTCAAGTTAAGGTTCTTGCCTGGTATGATAATGAAATCGGCTATGTTAATCGAATGATGGAACTCGTTAACAAGGTGGCACAGTACTTATGAGCAGAGAATCACAACAATATATGGTTGTAACAGGGACTTACTGGGTTTTTACTATTACGGATGGTGCATTGCGCATGCTCGTTCTTCTATTTTTTTATGAGCAGGGGTTTTCACCGATGGAAATTGCGTCCCTGTTTCTTTTATATGAGTTTTTTGGGGTCATTACAAATCTGATTGGAGGTTGGATTGGGGCCAGGATCGGGCTCAATTTTACTACACGCATAGGTATAATTTTACAAATTATGGCATTGGGAATGTTAGCTGCTGATGCCGGTTGGTTAACGGTACCATATGTGATGATTGCACAGGCAATTTCAGGTATTGCTAAAGACCTGAATAAAATGAGCGCCAAGAGTGCAATTAAACTATTAATGCCGGAACAACACCAACAGGAAAAACTTTATAAATGGGTCGCTGCTTTAACGGGGTCTAAGAATGCACTCAAAGGAGGTGGTTTTTTCTTAGGCGCTGCTCTATTGAGTGGGATAGGGTTCTATTATGCACTCGTGTCGATGATGATAGCTCTCGCCGTTGCATTGGTTATTAATATAGTCTGTTTAAACCAACAAGAGGAAAAGAGTAAAAACAGACCGAAGTTTTCACAGCTGTTTTCTAAAAGCCGATCTGTTAATATTCTATCTGCTGCACGGTTGTGTTTATTTGGTGCCAGAGATGTCTGGTTTGTTGTGGCCATTCCCGTTTATTTTCAAGCGGTATTTCATTGGTCACATACACAGGTTGGAACATTTATGGCTGCCTGGATAATTGGTTATGGCTGTATTCAAAGTGTAGTCCCCTCGATAACCGGTAACAAGCACTCTAAGGTCCCTGACGGGAGAATCGCACTGATATGGACTATTCCATTAACATTCGTTCCTTTTGGCATAGCGATGTTCCTGCCCTATGAAATATCATTTCTGAGCAGAGAGTGGCTATTAATTATTGGACTTTCTGTTTTTGGAGTACTTTTTGCCATTAATTCGTCTGTGCACTCGTTTCTAATACTGGCATACTCAAAGAGTGAGGGTGTATCGCTTGACGTTGGATTTTATTATATGGCTAACGCACTTGGCAGATTAATTGGTACGATTTTGTCCGGTGCATTATACCAATACTATGCACTTGAAGGCTGTTTATTCATGTCTTCTGTTTTTCTTCTATTAACCGTTATTATCTCTATATATCTCCCTAAATCATCAAATCAGATAAACCTTGCTAAACAACAAATGCAATGAATAATTTAGAATAAATATATTAAATTTTGAAAAGGTATTTACCGGATTTTGCCGAAAGCTAAATCAGCTTGACAACAGATATTATAGTTACTACTATTTAAAAATATTATTAGTTATAGACTACATTGTGAATAACAACTCCTATTGGAGGTTTTATACTTCGATAGGAGTTTTTTTATTAGAGGAATCTTTGTAGCATGTTAGAAGAATTTATAAACCACAAGTCCGATATTCTAGGCGTCGTAGCAGATATAAATAGCCTGCAAAAGGAAAACAACAAGGCAGGTAACGAACGTTTAATCGCTGTCAGAGAGCAGTTAATTTCAAACCATTTTAACCTCGTCGTACTCGGACAGTTTAAAAGAGGAAAGACCACGCTTATTAACAGCCTGGTCGGCAATGAAATCCTCCCCTCTTCCGTCGTACCGTTAACATCCATTGTAACGATTCTGAAATTCGGCAATGAAGTCAAGTGCACTATTTTCTTGAATGACGGTACTGAACAAGATGTCCAGTTAGAGGAAATCCATGATTACGTAACGGAAAGTGGCAATCCGGAAAACAGACGCGGGGTTAAATGCGCGTGTATTGAATACCCAATTCCACTCCTTGAAAAGGGAATGCAGCTTGTAGACACGCCGGGTATAGGTTCTACATTTCTCCATAATACGGAAACTACCTATGAATTTCTGGACCATCTGGATGCGGCAGTTTTTCTCATGAGCGCAGACGTTCCCATTTCTCAGGTAGAAAAGGAGCTGCTTGAAACAATTAAAAGTTCTACACAGAAGATATTCTTTGTTTTGAATAAGGTTGATAATTTGATCCCAAAAGAGATTGAGGAAATGTCTGCCTATAACAATAATGTGCTTAAAGAGATGGGTTTCACTGTTCAGGAAATATGGCCAATTTCTGCCAGAAAAGCACTTGAGGGAAAAACGTCTAAAGATGAAGAGCTGCTTTTACAAAGTGGCCTTTCAGACCTTGAGGATGCCATAGGGAATTTTCTTGCGTCAGAAAAAGGTAAAATAGTCTTAAACACTGCAATTTCCAAACTAAAGCGAATCACGCTTCAAATACAGTCTCAGATAGCTATTGAGACTAAAACGCTGACCGATTCTGAAGAGGAATTGGAAAACAAGATAAGCACCTTTCATAAGCTCAATGCTAATCTCAAGAAGGACAAAGAAGATATTGCTTATTTGATCAAGGGCGAAACGATTAAATTAAATAAAAAGGTAGAAGAGATGTTAAAGGATTTTGAAGAGCCTGAAACTGCCAGGATAAGGAATTGCCTGCAAAGTTTTAACGAAGACAATAATAACGCCAAGCCAACCGCCTTAAAGGACGATATGCAAAAAATGATCAAGGCAGAGATCGTTAAAGGATTTGATGCCTTCAAAGAAGATGTTGAACCGGTGATATCTGACAGTATCCAGGAGACATTCAATCGTTTCACAAAACGTTCCAACGATATTATACAAGAGTTTAAGACGGCTGCCGAGCAACTCTTTGAAGTACCAATGCAGCAATCTGAATTCACTATTGATCTGGCAGAAGATAAAAGATTTTACTATATGGTACAGGAAAGCATGTCTATGACTGAAGAAGAGGTTAAATCTATACTGAGGACTTTCATGCCTAAATCTATCAGTAGAAAAATGGTACTGAAGGAGATGATCGATTTTGTGGCCTCTGAAGTTGGCAGAAACTGCGGAAGAACACGTTCTTCGCTTGCTACAAGAATAGGCAGCACATTTAAACAATATACCAAAGAGATCAGTAATCTGGGAAATGAACTTATTGAAAACATAGAACAGGCTATGCAAAAAGGCAAAGATATACGTAAGGACAGTGCAGAATCTATACAAAACGAACTTACCACTCTATCGACTACATCAGGAAAACTCGATGAAAACATGAAAAAACTTGAAGGCGTATGGAATGAGATAAATAATACCTAATATAATTTACGATTTGGGATTTACGAATTACGATTATGGATAAAGTTCAACTTCAAAATAGAACAAAAAGATTTGCAATTAGAGTTTTTAAGATGGTCGAAAAGTTACCTAAGTCAAAAGGGGCTGATGTGATTATTTATCAGCTTATTAAAGCATCTAGTTCTGTTGCTGCTAATTATAGAGCAGTTTGTAGAGCTAAATCAAAAGCAGATTTTATTAATAAATTAAAAATAGTGGAAGAAGAATCAGACGAATCTCTATTTTGGTTAGAATTTATCTCAGAATTAGAACTCATCCCTGAGAAACTATTGAAAGACTTGATTAATGAAGCAGATGAGTTGGTAGCTATTTTTACTGCTGCATTAAAAACATCAAAAAAATCGTAATTTGTGATTCTCACAACTTCAAAGAGTCTATCTTCCTGTCCAGATTTAAGAGCTTGAACTTTATCTCCTTTCCAACCTTATACTCATCTCTCCCCGCATACTGGCAGATCTCCCTGATTGCTGAAGGGTTACCGTTTGATAAGCGGAAAACTTCTTTTCTGAAATAGTCCACTTTATCTATCACAAGGCGGTAACTCTCTATAAAATGCGTTATCAACTCGAAAGCGTGCTTCCTATTCAGATTGTGGACCTCCACCTTGTCAAAGGAAAATAGAAGCAGAGATAAACCACCAATCTCTCCGGGATCTGGGCTCCGTGCAATAAAAAGTGCCGGATGCTCGTCAAGAAGATTTTCCAAATACGAAAAGAACTTTGGCCCTACACTTCCTATATGATCGAATATAAGATATGGCTTCTCTTTCTGTACCTTTTTATAAAATAACTTCCTTAATGATGAAATATTCTGGCTGGAGAGAAATGCAGGAGCATAATCATCTTTCAGGAATCCGGCAAGAGAGGTCTTGATAGTAGAACAGTCATCGGAATAGAGAACTCCCTTACCACCTGTCTCATCAAGAACATGCTTTACGATAAATGACTTACCCACGTTCTCCTCACCGAAAAGAAACAGGTTCTTCCTCTGCGCAACAGCATCTACAATCTCTTCTACTTCTTTAACCCTTCCAATTAACAAATTGAACCTCAATTTTTACCATTTACAAAAATATCGGAATATACCTTTGAACTCCAAACAGATTTATCCAAGCACGTTTACCAAGCATACCATTCGGTATAGGCTGATTGGCGGGCATCTGGTATCAAAAACAGGTATGATGAATTGAATTGTTTATGGAATAGAGATATGAGATCCTGGCTTCATGAGACGAACAATCACGTCTTTGAATCACCACATACTCTGTTAATTATGATTTACCGAATTATTCCAATCAATTTTGATATTATATTGTTCGAGCAAAAGCATAACCATATCCGTACTCGTGACAATACCGACAAGATTGTCTTCTTTATCTACCACCAGGAGTGAGTGAAAACAACCGCCACAAAACATCTCGGCAGCTCGAAGTGTCGTTTCCTTATCATTGATAGTATATACGTCCTTTTGCATAATCTCCTTGATGGTAAATCGTTTGTTAAGGGTCTCATCGTCTAACGGTTCGTTGGAGTATGACAGCGCAAACGTTAGTTTATTCATATCGGAAGAACTTATGAGACCGACAATTTTGCGGTCCGTTACTACAGGAATGTGATGAAATGGATTTGCCTCCAAAATTTTGCGTACATCGCTAATATCCTGATCCACGTTTACGGTTGATACATCAGATGTCATAATAACAGAAATTGGTTGTTTACGATCCATATTACTCCCCCCTTCTACGAAATTTATCATTTTCTCCATATGCAAATTTGCCCTGTTTTGTACACTTCATTAAAGTGGAGTATAATCAAAATTTAAGTGGATTGTAAAGTGTCAAATGTTTGTTTATTAAAGTAAAATATGAATATTTTTATTATTTAAGCTTCAAAAGAATACTTGATAAAGTTCCTTTAAAGCCATTATCCAGAGATAAGATTTTTTAAGATGAGAGAAATGTTAAAATAATAGGTATGAAGATTTGATTATTTGTCAAGTGGCGGGATGTATTCTCGTACAGCCGGTTGAGTCCTGACCCCTCGTTACCGGTTATCTATGTTTCATTGTATCTGAAATACCCATCAAAGTGCCTCCGGCCATGGCAGATATAAGAGCAAATACAAGTGCCAATATGATAATGGCAGGTATCGCCGCAAGTGCCCACTTAACCACGAATACGACCATGCTGCTAACTATATCCGTGATTGCAACCTCGCTCGGCAGAGCGGGAACGGTGAGGTGCAGTGGTGGTGTTTCTTTGAGGAGAGCATTGACAGGCCAGAGCCTTGTTCCGCATTTACACTTCGGGTCTTGTGACTTGTCAATTGCATCTTCCGGAAACGTCATTTTGCAATTTTTACATGTGATTACTTTATCCATAAAACGACCCTCCCTTACTTCCCTTTAAGGTTGCAGTTGCAATCCTTCATAAACTTTCAACCCATTGTTTCTCGCTGACGATGTAGATCGGGCAGTTGTCTTTCTTGAATTCCAGGGCATTCTCGATCTTTCTTCCGTGACTGGTGTGCACCCAATCGTTACTGACCATTGTCCCTATAACGAGATAGTTGAGGTCTTTTTTTATTCTGGGAATGGCGGTACCGCCTCTTTCGGTAATGGCACGTTCGCAAGCGTTGCGGTGCCGTAGAGGAAGTTGCCGGTGAAGCAGAATATATTGTTCCTGATTCTAATCAAATCTACTTCGTTTATCGGATGATTGATTGAGGCACCGAATGCCGCTCCGGTCTCCTGGAGAGTGAAGCCTATCAGATCTGAGAGTGTTTGTTTGAGATGTTCGCGTTCGTCCTCGGTGATTTTATTATCGGCAAATATTGTCTTGATGCGTGAGTATATGACCTCTCCTGGCCAGGTTGATGCAATTGCCATATTGTCGCAGAGCCAATTTTCCAGATATCTGATCTCCTGGTTGTTCAGCTCTCCATCGGCCAGGATGCCTGCGTTAATACCGAGTAGCGATTCGCAGGAGCGTTTTAGAAGCCGTGCGTCTGTCCAAGTACGTCTCGCGAAAGATTCTTCCATGATTGTCTTTCTCCTTACTTCCTTATAAGGTTACAAATACCGTTTTAAAATCATTACTAACGAGCAGCTTCCGGTTCAGGGTATTATAAAAAAGTGGGGTTGCTTTGCAAGATAAAAGATTGTTCACCGCAAAGAACGCAAAGAAAAGAAAACAGAGAATTTTAGCCACAGATTTTCACAGACAAATATTGATGTTAAAGCTAAAAAAGAAGAGAAATAGACTCACCGCTCACCGGACAAAAGGTGCCGAGGACAAGATGAGAAGTAAGAGGTAAGAGACATGGAAATTAAGGGATTGAGAAGCAAGAATCAGAAGCATTAATTTGCAAATTACGATTTTGGATTTACGAATGACAAATAGCGAATGATTATTTAACTACACCCGCCAAACAACGTGTTGAACAAGCCGACAGAGATGCCTCTCAGGTGGTTTCAAGATCCGCGACTCAGTCAGGAAGGAATATTGCCAGAGGCCAGGAAAAGATTACAGACAGAATCTGAACCCTTAACCTGGCTTCAGGGGTTCATACTGAATATTGAGTTTGCGGCGAAGTCTCTGTTTTACTTCCTCTGGTACACCTTCCAGGGTCTCACCGTCCGGTGTTATTGTCAAATCAGTCTTGGCACCAAAAAGCCACCTGAATTTCCTTAATTCCACCGACACATACTGCGGACCATCTTTCACGGCCATGGTCCGATATTGTATCATGTGTGCCTGCCCGAAGATCCTGAGGAAACCTTTGAGGGCTTTCCCCCTCAGTCCATTTACATGGTCACATACTACAAGATTATCGTCCCTGTATTTAAGCAGCCGATAGGTAATTATTCTATCGTAGATAATCTTCAGTGGTGGTTTTGAATCCAGGTCTTTATAAGAGACACTCTTTTTTGCAGAATCCCAGAATAGTGTGATATTGGCAGCTATTTCCAGTCTGCCGGCATCTAATGTCTCCCTGATTACCTTGTTCCGATTATAGTCTACTACCAGGTTCTGTTCAAATTCGTTGGCCCTCTCTACGTATTCAGGGACATCCCGGTGACGGCAATGCACGTTCTTAAAAGCCAGGTACCACTCTTTGTAACCGATAAGGAGGGGAAGCCTCTCTCCCGGCGGTTCCTGGTCCTGACCTGCCTCATTTTGTAACAGATAAGCAATGACATCTATCTGGTACCTCACACCGTTTGGTGTAGCAGTCGGATCGTAGGCATGTTCCGGACCGGTGTCTTTCTTCAAAACAATCTCCATTGCACGCTCAAGGCTTTCCTGGTCAACTGTCCTGAAAGGCCCTTTCGTCTGTTGAGCTACCACTAGTGATTGAACACTTAATAAACACAGGATCATAAAAGATATCAGCTTGATTTTCATAAATAGACACAGAAGTCAAAGGCTAGATGCAAGAAACCAAATTCGAATTTCACGGATTTCCCCGGACATAAGGCGCCGAGGACAAGACACTAAAAGAGAAAACAAATCTCAACGCAGAGTTCGCGGAGAACGCAGAGAAATATTGTTAAATAGGTATGGTGTGTCTCCCCTATCACGTATATTCTCATACATCTCTTCACATAGTCTCTTAACAGTGAAGAGATTTTCAACTGCTACCTTCACAAGAATATTATAAAAGAGTGAGGCTGGTTTGCAATATAAAAGATAGTTCACCTTTCCCCGGCCAAAAGACGCCGTGAAAAAGGAGACTAAAAGAACGCAAAGAAAGACTTAAAAGATAGAGGGAGAAAAACAAAAGGCAAAGGACTTTAGACACGAATTTCACGGATTTCCCCGGACAGAAAACGCCGACGACTTTCCCTGAGCAAAAGTCGTCGAGGGCAGGTCACCAGAGACGTCCCCTCGGGTGGCTTCAAGATCCGACTCAGTAGGGAAGGAAAAACTTACCTTATTAGTGACGATGTCTGCTAAGGATAGTGTTTAATGCCACGATAAGATTACTGGCATCGTGTTTGGAATAGGTGTCGAGATCACGGTTGTGAAAATATTTTTTTATATAGTTTTGGAAATGAGAATCATCCCAGTCAAGGTCTTTCTTTAACCGGTTTATATAATATTTTTGCCGTAAAGTCATCCCTTTGTCTGTTGCACGATAGTGCCGCGTACGAACAAAATAGCGCATCAGTTTGTGGAACTGGCTGTCGGTTAAATCCCTGGATGAACGGACGCCTACAACTCGTTCAAGAATATTACGGTACTCATCATCTCTCAAAGAGAGTTCTCTCTTAACAATATGAATAACCGCCAGCTTTTTATTGTCCATAAATGTTCTCAAAAATTATTAAGACTTGTCAGGTTCAGGTAACAAGTAGTGACAGTAGATTATAGATGAGATGATAGGAAGTTGCTTTTTTATAAGAATTGAAATGGAACATACTGACGCTCTTCCGGTATTTACTCAACGGATTTCTAAAAGATGTTTTACCGCGCTTAAAATATCCGGTTTTATATAATCAGCTCTGGTGTCATCCTGGTATTCTCTACCATAGCCGGTCAATACCAAATAGGTAGTTAATCCCAATTTCAGCCCGGCTTCTATATCGGTGTCTTTGTCACCAATAAGCGCAATCTCGTTTACATCAAAACCTTCTGTTTCAATGACATCTTCTATTAGTTTAGTATTGGGTTTTCTGCATAAGCATTTTTGGGTATATTCCGGTACAACGCCATCCGGATGATGAGGGCAATATAAGACATCTTCTATTTTGCACTCCATCTTTTCAAAATAACTAATCATGTACCGCGTTAATTCATGGAATTGCTCTTCGGTAAAATAACCCCTTGCAATACCTGCCTGGTTTGTAATTATATAAATCTTCGTATTGCTGTCTGTAAGCAGCTTGAGGGCTTCAATAGCTCCAGGTAATAACTCAAAATCATCAATCTTATAAACATACTCTTTTTCATAATTCAATGTTCCGTCCCTGTCTATAAATACCGCTTTTATTTTCTTCATAAAAACATTCTAAAAAGGGGAAAACTAGCCATACGCGCCAAACAGATCGTCGGACAGGGATTTTCACCGATAAGTGTAGAAGTTAAAATCGAAATATCTCAATTTCAGATTGAGTAATTGAAAGATAAAAGAATAACTGGGTTAAAGCCAGAAGATGTGTGTCTGTCAGATTGAATCTGTATGCTAGCCATTTCAGTCTGTCTTAATACAATTATTTATTGGTGTATTTAAGCGACAACCACTTCATCTTCATTTTGTATAACGATTCTGGGATTTTTGCTTTTTGGTGGGATTAGAAGACCCTTCTCTTTCAGCAGTTTTATATGTTCTTTCATCCCCCACTTTGCCTTGTAAATGCAATCTTCTATTGAGTGGCCTATTCCGGTAAAACCTTCTAAATCTGTTGAATAAAACCCAAAATAATCCGGCTCTTCCGTTGCTTCAATAATCAATGAATACTCTAACTCAATCATCTCATTTCTCTCCTTTTATTTCTTCTTTATCCCTGCTGACTTGAGTATAGCGTGACATGTACCTTTTGGAACTTCCTTTGAACCATGATAATCTACACGAACTAATTTATTCCATCCTCGTTTTCCATAGTACCTGATTGAGCCTTTTTCTTTAACAATTTTGAACCCCTCTTTTTCAAGAAGCCTTACCAACTCGCTAAATTTCATTAATTTTACCGTATTAGATTACTACAGAAAAAACATAATAAAGTTGCTGTAAACCATCGATGTTATAAAAGAGTGAGTTGCTTTGCAAGGCAAAAGAGACGAATTTACGGATTTCCCCGGACAGAAAACGCCGAGGACATATCACTAAAAAAACAAATCTTAACGCTGAAGTCAAATGCAAAGGAAAATTTACGAATGACAAATAACGAATGACTAATCCAGACACATATATTAAGAGACTGAGACAAGTGTTTAAACAAGAAACTAGATTTCAGTAAAATCTAAATTCTTAAATTTTCTATTGACTTCACTTTCTATTATCGTATATTTGCGATATAGGATAATTAAAATATGGCGATAACCAAAGTTAAGGAATTTAACACGAAAGAGCGGAAGATTGCTGAGATCTGCAAGGCATTAGCGCATCCGGCACGGATTGCCATTATCAACTTTCTGATCAAACAAAGAGAGTGTATCTGCAGCGATGTTGTCAACGAGCTTCCCCTTTCACAATCTACGGTATCACAACACCTGAAAGAGCTGAAGAATGTCGGACTAATAAAAGGTGACATAGACGGCCCCAGGGTCTGCTACTGTATTGACCAGGAGAAATGGGATGAGGCAGGAAAAATCATAAATCTGTTTTTGTCACAGGAAACAATTCAGGCAGGAAAACCTTGTTGACGGCGTGGACGTTCCCACGCTGGAGCATGGGAACGAGAATAAAACTTAAATTAAAACAATATGGCTGAAATGAAAAAATTATCTTTTTTTGAAAAATATCTAACACTCTGGGTCATGCTCTGTATAGGCGCGGGAATCGGCATGGGAGAAGCAATGCCCGATCTTGCCTTTAAGCTTGATTCACTTTCAATATACCGGGTATCCATACCTATTGCCATATGCCTTTTTTTTATGATGTATCCAATCATGGTAAAGATAGACTTTGCGGAAGTGCTAAAAGCGGCTAAAACTCCTAAAGCCGTTGGCCTGACTCTTTTTATAAATTGGATAATCAAACCGTTTTCTATGTTTTTCATTGCCTGGTTTTTTCTTGGCTATCTTTTTAAAGATTTTATTCCTGGTACAGAGATCCTCAAAAACGGTGAAGAGGTAGAATTGTGGAGAAGCTATATTTCAGGTGCAATCCTTCTGGGCATCGCACCCTGTACGGCGATGGTATTGATGTGGGGTTATCTTGCGAGAGGCAATGACGGCCTTACCCTGGTAATGGTAGCCATCAACTCTTTGGCTATGCTTGTGCTTTATGCACCTCTTGGTGGTTTTCTGTTAGGGGTAAATTCCATGACAATACCATGGCAGACCATACTATTTTCTGTAGCTGTTTATGTCGCCCTGCCATTGGTTACCGGATACTTTACGCGTAAGGCAATTATCAAATTCAAGGGACTCAATTGGTTTAATGACAAATTCATTCATTGGCTTACGCCGGTCAGTATAATAGCACTCTTGACCACATTAGTACTTTTATTCTCTTTTAAGGGCGAGATTATTGTAAATAATCCGTTAACAATATTATGGATCTCAATCCCACTATTCATCCAGACACTCTTCATTTTCTGCCTCGGCTACTTCCTCCTGGCAAGAGTATTAAAACTCTCTTATCGTGATGCCGCACCTTCAGCTTTGATTGGCTCATCAAATCACTTTGAAGTTGCAATTGCAACTTCAGCGATGCTGTTTGGTCTCTCTTCCGGTGCCGCGTTAGCTACGGTAGTTGGAGTTCTAATTGAAGTTCCCTTAATGCTCATGCTTGTCTCTGTCTGCAAAAGAACACCGCATTTGTTTAAAGGATCCTATGATCAAGAGTGAATAGAGTTGTCATTTACAGCTAACCCACTTTGTCAACTCTCGAAATTTGCAATTATTACTTGAATTCAGGGTATTATTTTAGTCATATGAAATAAGATCAGAATAATACCCTAATTGAGTGATTTGTGTAACTTTCTGTTGATTAGAGCAAAACTTTAGTGTGGCTGTACGAGTGCTTATATCTTCATATTTAACAGCACCTAAAACGAAACCACAAATCATGATGTAGTTGAATCATAATTAACAAAGCTTATTTTGCATGGGTGTAATTAAAATGAACTTTATTACCACATTTAGCAATTCTCAAATCGTGATATCCTTGCTTCACGGAGTTGTCTCTAATGTTTGTGTAATCATTCAGTGACGTTCTCTGTTTACCTACTTGGAAAACAAAAAAAGTGTGTCATGGCACAGAACGGTGAAGGCACAATAAGGTAATATGGCACACTTTTACCCAGTTTCCCTCCTGCATATATATCAGAAAAACAACAATAATAAAAAAATATACGCCAACACAAGCACAACCATTACAACAACTTAAATACATAACAATCAAAGTAGAAATAAGGCAATATATCCCACTTTCACCTTGGTACTTAATTTGCTTGTCTAAAGCACTTACTTAAGTGTTGTCATATAACAAAGATAATGCAGTTTTCCTAATCAGATTGGCCTGATAATACTTGCTCAAATGGCCTGATTACAATTGACAACGTATTTTATAATGTATTAGAATGAAGAAATCTGTTACCAATAAGAGAATCTTAAGTTTTGAAGCCTGCTATGTTTTAGCAAGGTTAACTTATGGTCTTTAGTACAAAATAATGTTCTTCAGAATTATTGTAAAAAGGGATACTTGGATTTTTTCAATATCTTTCTACTTCTGTCTTTTAAAGCAGAAGCAGGGCTTCTTTCAGCCACGATATATGCAGTTTTAAATTAGTTATACGTTTTATTGAAGCTGTCATTATTAATATAAGGTGAAAGGAAAGAGGTACAGATACATTTCATTAATCATCTTTCTTTTCACATTTGTTCTTTATCAGTTCCGATGAAGAACGTTTGCACATTTTTCAAGCATGGATTCAGGAATGGAAACATTGAAGTACTTAACTCACAAATAAGATTCACAGAGAAGGCTGTTTGTATCCGTTATCATCAGTATTATTTCTAAGCAAGCCTTAGAAATAATTTAGTACCTAAAAAGTTACAGTTTATATAAGGAATGTTCTCATGAACTATTTTATCCATTACTTATCTCTTTTCATGATTCTATTTTATAGCGTGGTATTTGCAGATGAAGCTGAAGTTAATAATCCTGGGACATTACCGCTGGATGGATTGAGAACCATTTTTGAACAAAGTCTCAATCTGACCGTACAAGGTGACGATGTTGAGATGGCGATCGGTACAATATCCAACCTGATGCAGGCAGATGCGGGGGAACTGGCAAACGGGATACAGTCACAAGATACAGAATTTACTTTGAAGAAATTAGAAAGTGATAACATTGGTTTTAAACACATTCGCCTGGAACAGCGCTACAAAGGATTACGTGTGGTTGGCGCAGAGTGTATTGTCCATATCAACAACCGGAATGTCATTTATCGGGTTAACGGTAAATATCTTCCAGACTTTAAGATCTCGGTAAACCCTGATATTGATGCCGATGCAGCACTGCAGATTGCCATCAAAGAGCATAAAGACAAGGCCGGTTTACAGGTGAGCAAGAAACCGTCTCTGGTGATTTTTGGTCAGCATTTGGCGTATCACTATGTGATCTCCTATGAAGGTACAGAGCCCGGACAATGGTGGTACTATATAGATGCTCATTCGGGTAAGCTCATTGGCCATTACAACAATATCCAGTATCCGTCTCCCTGACGGCCTGATGAATGACAAAACACGAGTGAACCTTATTATTTGTGAAAAAGTCTCATGTTAAATAAACTTATTATCAATTATGTTTCTCTTTTTATGATTCTGTTTTGTTGCGTAGTATTTGCAGATGAAGAAGAGGTTCATACTCCCGGGGCTTCGCTGTTGGACGGGTTAAATACCATTTCTGAACAACGTCTCAATCTGGCCGTACAGGGTGAAGATGCTGATATGGCGATCGGTACGATGGACAATCTGCTGCATCCCGCCGGAGAGGAGCATGAACACGAAGCACTGGATCAAGATACTGAATTTGTCTTGGAAAAATCACAATATGACGACCTTGGTTATCGGCATGTTCGTCTGGAACAGCGTTACAAAGGATTGCCGGTAGTTGGTGCTGAGAGCATTGTCCACATCAACAGTCAGAATGTCGTCTGCAAGGTCAATGGAAAGTGTTGTTACCCGGATATCAATATCTCTATAATACCTGATATTGATGCAGATGTAGCACTGCAGATTGGTCTCGAAGAGCATAAAAGCAAGGCCGGTTTGCGGGTAAGCAGCAAACCCTCCCTGTTGATTTATGGCCAGTATTTGGCGTATCACTATGTGATCTCTTATGATGACAAAAAGATCGGGCAATGGTGGTACTATGTAGACGCTCATTCGGGTAAACTAATTGAACATTACAACAATATCCAACATGCTCCACCCAACCAGTCACTTGGTTCTCATGTAAGTGTAAATGGTAATCGCCTCGCAGGAGAGGATGGCTCATCCGTGTCAATGAACGGCTATAATGAAAGCTCAGGGAGTGAAAATTATTTCCTGTATAATTTTGATGAAAAATGGGGAGTTTATGACCGGGACGTTCCTGACTGGGAGCAGAGTACTTCCAACAATTGGAATACAACGGACCAGGCTGCTGTATCTGCCGGAAAGAACTTTCAGGATGTACAAGACTGGGTCACTAACGTATTAGGAAGGAACAGTATTAACAATGCCGGGGCATTTGCCACAGCCTATGTCCATGAAGGTGCCAACTATGTCAATGCTTACTGGAATGGTTCTGCTTTTTACTTTGGTGATGGTGATGGTAGTACGTCCAACGCACTTACCGTACTGGATGTAGTTGGACATGAATACGGGCATGCTATCACTCAATATACGTCCAATCTCATATATTCATATGAATCAGGAGCGCTCAATGAATCTTTCTCTGATATCATGGGTACACTCGTTGAGTTTGCCAAACAAACGGACGGAACGGCAGTTTACCCGGACGCGACACCCGGCCACTCTGATTGGTTGATGGGTGAAGACTGCTGGCTGCCAAACACCGGTGACGCACTCAGAGACATGCGAAATCCTCAACATTATGGGCAGCCGTCTTATTACCAAGGCACTTATTGGTATAGCGGAAGTGGTGACAATGGAGGTGTGCATTACAACAGTGGAGTACAAAATTTTGCGTTTTATCTGCTTGCAGTCGGCGGGTCAGGCACAAATGACGATCATTCATACGGTCCAATTACGGGCATTGGAGTAGTAGCAGCAGGGCAAATCGCCATGCGAGCCAACATGGTATACCTGACCTCCAGTTCTCAATATTCAGATGCACGTGCTGCATGGATCAGTGCAGCCGAAGACCTGGGTTACTCCACTACAACAGTAGAGGCTGTATGGGATGCTTGTGGGGTTTCCTCTTCTTCCTCTTCCGGAGACGCTTATGAGCCTGACAACAGCCCTACCGAGGCCACAAACATCACGTCAGGTAATCCGCAGACCCACAGCATAAATCCTGTTGGTGATGAAGATTGGTTAAAATTTACACTTGCAACTCCATCCGGAGTGCTCCTTCAAACATCCGGCACGAGCGGTGATACACGGATGTGGCTCTATGACAGTAGTATCAACCAGATCGAGTACAACGACGATGGTGGAGCAGGCTATTTTTCCAAGATCGATCGTATTTGTGATACTGATGAATTACCTGCCGGCACCTATTACGTAAAAATTGATGAATATGGAGATAATAATCCAATTACAAGCTATAGCATATCACTTACTGTGACGACATGTCAATCCATCACGGTTACTTCTCCCAATGGAGGAGAGTTCTGGCAGGTAGGAACGAGTCATAATATTACATGGGCCAATGCCAGTTATCCGGGCGGCAATGTAAATCTAGAGTATAGTACAGATGGTGGATCGAGTTGGAACACCGTAATCAGCAGTACACCGAATGATGGCAGTCATAGCTGGACAGTGCCCAACACGCTTACCACGAGTGCCAGGGTAAGAGTAATGTCTACATCAAACAGCTCTTATACGGACACGAGCAATTCAGACTTTACAATATTCAAAGAAGCTTCATTCCCTTTTACGGAGGATTTTGAAAGCGGATCACTAGCCTCACACTGGATCACTAACAGTACTGCGGAAGGCAGGATACAGGTGACTACCGGCAACGGGCCGCAACAGGGAAGTTATCATCTGACAATGGATGATTCTGTTATCGGTTCATCTTATTCATTAAATGAACTTATCCTGATCATTAACTTGTCCGGTAAGTCAGGGGTGGATCTGAGCTTTTATCACAAGGAATTAAACGATGAAAATAATGTGATGCCTTCATCCTTTACGGGATCAAACAACAGTGATGGTGTTGCAGTGAGCGCTGATGGGAATACATGGTATAAGATACAGGGTTTGACATCTACGGATAGTATAAGCAGCTCGTATAAGCAGTTTACGGTAGACCTTGATGCAGCAATCTCTTCTGCCGGCATAAGTTACAACAATTCCTTCAGGATTAAATTTCAACAATACGACAATGATCCTATAAGCAGCGATGGTTTTGCCTTTGATGATATCAGTCTTAGTCTTACCGACCCATTATCTCCTACATGGACAGGTACGGTTGGAGTGACGGTAGATGGCAATTCCATAACGAAGAATACTGCCACCGGATGGGGTAATAGCGGAGCTGCTTCACAGGAGAGTTTCACCGGAGACGGTGGTGTTGGATTTGTGGCGGCCCAGGTAAACAAATATCTGGTAGGCGGATTATCCTCTTCCAATCCGGATGCCGGTTACACCTCTATAGAATACGCCATTCTTCCCTATAGTAATGGATCATTACACGTATACGAAAAAGGGGTAGATAAAGGAAGTTTTGGATCTTACCAGGTCGGGGACCGTTTCAGTGTTGAACGGGCTGGCAATACTATAAACTATAAGAAGAATGATGTTATTTTCTATACCAGTTTAACTCCTACTGATGCAGCCTTGCTGGCTGACTTTGCCATCTATGATTACGGTGCAAAGATCAGTAATGTTATATTTATTGGCCTCACCCCCGGAGTACCCGGTGGCATTGCGGATTGCAGTGCTACTGCAGGTAACACTGAGGTGGGCCTGGCCTGGACAGCGCCGCCAAATAACCGCTCGCCTATTACGGAGTATGAAGTTCAGTATGGTACGGTTGTGGGTGGTAACTTTAATACGATTTTCACTGATGATGCTGTCCCGGGGGCCACAATCACTGGGCTTACCAATGGTACGGCGTATCAATTCAGGGTTGTTGCAAAGAACTCATTAGGGACAGGTCCGGTTTCTAATGTCGTCAATGCCTCCCCTCTGCAAATAACTTCTCCTACATGGACAGATACGGTTGGACTAACAGTAGATGGCAATTCCATAACGAAGAATACTGCCACCGGATGGGGTAATAGCGGAGCCGCTTCACAGGAGAGTTTCACCGGAGACGGTGGTGTTGAATTTGTGGCAGCCCAGGTAAACAAATACCTGGTAGGCGGATTATCCTCTTCCAATCCGGATGCCGGTTACACCTCTATAGAATACGCCATTCTTCCATATGGTAATGGATCATTACACGTATACGAAAAAGGGGTAGATAAAGGAAGTTTTGGATCTTATCAGGTCGGGGACCGTTTCAGTGTTGAACGGGCTGGCAGTACTATTGTTTACAAGAAAAATGATGTTATTTTCTATACCAGTTTAACTCCTACTGATGCAGCCTTGCTGGCTGACTTTGCCATCTATGATAGCGGTGCAAAGATTAGTAATATTATATTTATTGGCCTCACTCCCGGAGTACCCGGTGGCATTGCGGATTGCAGTGCGACTGCTGGCAACACAGAGGTGAGCCTGACCTGGACAGCGCCGCCAAATAACCGCTCGCCTATTACGGAGTATGAGGTGCAGTATGGAACGGTTGCAAGCAGTAACTTTGGAACTATTTCCACTGATGATGCTGTCCCGGGAGCCACAATCACTGGGCTTACCAATGGTACGGCGTATCAATTCAGGGTTGTTGCAAAGAACTCATTAGGGACAGGCCCGGTTTCTAATGTCGTTAATTCCTCTCCTCTGCAAATAACTTCTCCTACATGGACAGGTACGGTTGGACTAACGGTAGATGGCAATTCCATAACGAAGAATACTGCCACCGGATGGGGTAATAGCGGAGTCGCTTCACAGGAGAGTTTCACCGGAGACGGTGGTGTAGGATTTGAGGCGGCCCAGGTAAACAAATACCTAGTAGGTGGATTATCCTCTTCCAATACGGATACCGGTTACAAATCTATAGAATACGCCATTCTTCCCTATAATAATGGATCATTACACGTATACGAAAAAGGGGTAGATAAAGGAAGTTTTGGATCTTATCAGATCGGAGACCGTTTCAGTGTTGAACGGGTTGGCAGTACTATTGTTTACAAGAAGAATGATGTTATTTTCTATACCAGTTTAACGCCTACTGATGCAGCCTTGCTGGCTGACTTTGCCATCTATAGTAACGGTGGAAAGATCAGTAATATACGATTTATTGGTATTACTCCTGCCGTACCAGATGCCATTGCGGATTGCAGTGCTGTTGCCGTTAATACCACGGTTAACCTGACCTGGACAGCACCGGTAAGTAATTTTTCAACGATTACGGAGTATGAGGTACAGTATGGCACGGTTGCCGGTGGCAACTTTGATACCATTTTCACTGATGATGCTGTTTCAGGAGCTGCAATCACAGGACTTACTAATGGTACGGTATATCAATTCAGGGTTGTAGCAAAGAACGCCGTAGGTTCCGGACCGGTTTCTAATGTCGTAACTACAGGAAGCTTTGATGTTACAGGAACATGGATTATTTCACTAACAGATAATTGGGTTGATCCCGGTAATGCCGGTTGTCCTCCTTTAGATGATGATACAGATTTTATTGTTATAAATCAGACTGAAAATGGCATTACGATGGTTGACTCTGAAGGAATATCGTATCTGCCTTATGTTAGTGGTCAAACATATACTTTCACTGCATCAAAAACAGAATCAGGTACAACAATTACTATATCTATGAATTTTACTCTTAGCACCAGTACTACCGGTGCCGGTACTTATGCCTGGTCTGTTACCGATGGCACGTATACCTGTAATGGAGGTGCTACTATCTCTGCTACTAAGGCCCAGCCTGGTAGGCTTTTGTGGGAATTTGAAACAGGAAATGCTGTCTATTCTTGTCCAGCTATTGGTGCAGATGGTACGATATATGTCGGTTCATGGTATAAGTTTTATGCAATTAACCCTGATGGAACTGAGAAGTGGCAATTTCAAACGGATAACTTACAATATATATATTCTTCTCCAGTAATAGGTGCAGATGGTACGATATATGTCGGGTCAAACAGTCGAAAGCTTTATGCCATTAATCCTGATGGAACAAAAAAATGGGAATTTCTAACGGGAAGTGATGTCCAATCTTCTGCTGCAATAGGAACAGATGGCACGATATATGTCGGGTCGGGTGATCATAAGCTTTATGCCATTAACCCTGATGGAACAAAAAAATGGGAGTTTATAACAGGGCTTACAGTCAATTCTTCCCCGGCAATAGGTGCAGATGGCACGATATATGTCGGGTCAGGTGATCGTAAGCTATATGCAATTAACTCCAACGGAACGAAGAAATGGGAATTTCCAACGGGAGACTATATCCTTTCTTCTCCGGCAATAGGTACAGATGGTATGATATATGTTGGATCTACTGATCATAAGCTTTATGCAATTAACCCTGATGGAACAAAAAAATGGGAGTTTATGACAGGGCACGATGTCAATTCTTCTCCGGCAATCGGTGCAGATGGCACGATATACGTGGGATCTGCTGATCAAAAACTCTATGCGATTAACCATGATGGAACAAAAAAATGGGAATACATGACGAGAGGTAGAATATACTCTTCCCCGGCAATCGGTGCAGATGGCACGATATTTGTTGGATCAGCTGATCAAAATCTTTATGCAATTAACCCTGATGGAACAAAAAAATGGGAATTTCTGACTGGATACATTGGATTGTCTTCTCCAACTATAAGTACAAATGGAACTGTATACATAGGGACTCAAGGTAGCATAGATAAAATTTATGCTATTCACTCAGACTCCAGTAGTCTTGCGAATAGTTCCTGGCCTAAGTTTCATCACAATGTAAAACAAACGGGAAATACTCAAGTTAACTTCAGCTATACCATAGACAGGTTTGCACAGAGTTCTGCTTCTTCTACTTTCACCGATGAATTTAATGATGGTGATGTAGCACCAGGCGGTCCATCCGGACCATCAACATACATTGTAACCATCCCATTCTCTTCCGGTGCGGAGAGTGGCAACCTACTGAATTTAAATAGCAATGATGCAGGTACTTATACCGGTGTTGATGATGATTTTATCGGTGCAGCTCTGTGGGACCCCGGGTATGACTTTGACTCCGGGCTGGGTGGAAGTGTAGAAGGTAAGTTCAGATTTACCGGAGAAATTACAAAGAATACAGGATTTAAGGTCTCAATTTCCACTTACGACTATAATGGTAAACCGGATTTTATTGAAGACGTAAGTCTGAGTATAAAACAAGTGTCTGATAAAATGACCTATGCGTACTTTGAGTCATCCTTAAACGGTGAAGAGGCAGAAATAAGTAAGTTTGATGTAACTGACTCACTAATCGGCATCACAGACCTGACGTTGAGATTGGACATAAATAGTGCAAACAGAGTAGCCTCGTCCCTTGATTTCGGAAGTAACGGTATTTTAGATAAGACGATGGATGGCAGCCACGACCTTACGTTTGCAGCAGGGTCGATTTATACCGGTTACTTCGGTGCATGGAAGAGTTTGTTATCAGGGCTGGTTTGTGAAACACCGTCCGGAATTACGATCCCCGCAAATGATCCTGACGGTGATTATACCGTAAGCTGGGGTGCATCAAGTACGGATGGAGTTACCTATGTTCTGGAAGAGGCAACAGATTCAAACTTTACCGTTGATTTAAGAACCGCATATACAGGAATCGATACCAGTGCGGACATAACCGGCAGAAATCAAAACCAGACATATTACTATCGGGTAAAGGCAACAAAGAGCGGTTATCGTGGCAGCGCCTGGAAAAAGGGGTTGAACAACTGTACTATTTCTCAGAGTCCTTGACCACCGGTATAGCAGGAAGTCCTTGAAGCTCCACCCCGTTAGGAGTACTAGTCCTGAGTATTGTCTGACCATTATATCTTCTTGAAGCTTCTAGAACTTACATCGCTCAAACCGCTCAACAAATAGACCTGATCCACTCTACAGCAACCAACATTCATAACATCATGACCAACCTCTCTTTCGAGAAGATCCCAGTATTGGATTCCTCTCGAAAGAGAGGACTGTCGTCATACCAGAAATCCAATAGTACGAATCTTTTAATTCACGCAAGTAAACATTTTTTCTCATTGATCGGCATAGACTATTTAGTCACACCAGAAACGTTTTGTCACTTTACATGGCATACCAAAATTACATTTCCGGAAATTTGTGAGGCAATTTATATATAGACTTTAAATTTATAGTGTAGTATCATAAATGTAAAATTAAGTACCAAATTTAAATTAAATTGTACAAAATATATAATGATCTGATGTACTGAGGCCCATGTTTCTGCCAGAGGTTGCAACTTTTTATGGAGATTGAGATGTTTAAAACAATACTTGTACCGATTGATTCTTCAGACACAAGCTTAGTAGCAGTTGATTACGCAATTGATCTATCAAGGTCTTTCAATTCAGAAATTGAAGGGATCTCAATAATTGATATAAAGAAATTAGCAGGTCCATTCATGAGAGATTTGGGAACAAGCATTGGTGGCATGGTACCTTATGGTGATTTCCAGCAGAATATACGAAAATTCATGGATGATACTGCCAGAGCAGCCTTGGATGAATTAGAAGGAAAATGCAAATCTGCCGGTATCCCTTTTACCCGTACAGTAAAAGAAGGAGTAGTTGATAAAGAAATAGTCGAATCTGCAAAAAGGTGCGATATGATATCAATGGGAATGGCAGGTGAACATGGATTCTGGCGTGATGCTTTTCTTGGGTCAAACCTGGAATCCGTCGTTAGAAGGACCCAAAAGCCCGTAATGGTTACTCCTGAAGAATATAAGAAAGTCACAAAAATACTGGTTGCATATGACGCCAGTACTTTCTCTACCAAGGCTTTAATATCAGGTGCGGATATTGCGCAACAAATGAAACTCCCTCTAACAGTTGTGACTGTATCTGATGATAAAAAATCAGGTGAAGATATCCTTTCACAAGCAGATAATAACCTGAAAGATTACAAAATTACGTATGACAAGGTCCTTAAAGACGGTGAGGTAGTTGATGTGATTCTGGATTTCTGTAAGGAAGGTACCTATGACTTACTGGTAATGGGAGCCTATGGCCACTCTAAAATAAGAGAATTAATCCTTGGGAATACTACCGTACAGATTATGAGAAAAGTTGATTGTGCAGTATTACTATGCCGATAAATTAGTTCACGATGTTCACCAACTAATTATAAAAAAGTTTAAATGTTGCTCATTGTTGTTTCTGTGCCCGCCCGGATGGATCCGTTCGGACGGGAAAATGGAAATATCTGCCTAGTGAAGAGCAATAAACGATGCAGGCAAAAATCTAACCGAACACTGCTGATTATTATTAAAGTAACCGTAATCTAAATGCGGTCAACCACAATTTATCGATTGAAAGGAGCAAGATAAAAATGATATCCCTGAAGAAAATATTATGCCCTATCGATCATTCGGATTGCTCAAAAGAGGCACTGAAATACGCCGTATCATTTGCGATGAGAGATGAAGCAAAACTGTATCTGCTACACATAATCGACATACGCTCTTTTAACGAAAGTTTAAATGCAATGCCAACTCAAATACCGGATAACGAAACACTTGAACAGTTAAGAATAAAGCTTCTTGATTGTATACCGGAGGAGATGAGAGATGACATGGATGTAGAAGCCATTGTAATCCAGGGTATTCCTTTTGTCGAAATTATAAGTACCTCAAGGGAAAAAGAGATTGATATGATAGTCATGGGCTCGCATGGGAGGACCGGTATCTCCCATATGATGCTGGGTAGCGTGTCTGAAAAAGTCGTTAGAAAGGCCCCCTGCCCCGTGTTAATAGTCAGACAACCCGATCAGAAATTTGTCATGCCATAGTGTTTATGCTTGATCTACAAACTCACTTTATAACATAAATTCAGATAGTAAACAGCGAGAGTATATCTTTATCGTTTTGGCGAATGAGGTCTCTGTGTGATTTGATTTAGTATGTTGTCATAAGATGAGCGAAGGAGTATTCAGATGGTTAAATTAGAAAAAATACTATGTCCTTTTGACTTTTCAGAAAATCCTCAAGAAGCATTGCAATATGCAATACATCTGATGTTAAAAGATGATAATGCGACCCTATACTTGACCCATGTCGTTGATAGCAGGTACCTTGATTATGGTGGCGCTGTTTATGGACAAGAACCTTCTGTGAGAAGACGGCCCTCGACCAATCCGCTAGAGAGCAATTAGAGAAAAAATTGTTAGCCGAGGTCCCGGAAGAAATTCAAAACATAGTAGAACCAATTATTTTGTTTGGAGTACCATTCGTTGAAATTATAAAGACGGCAAAAGATAAGAACATAGATTTGATAGTAATTGGCACACACGGAAGAACCGGTCTTGCACATATGCTCATTGGTAGTGTCGCTGAGAAGATAGTAAGAAAAGCCCCATGCCCGGTCCTTACTATTAAAATAAAAGAAAAAGATAAATGATAAAAACTAGACCTGCCTGTTAGTCCGGTAATTACCAGGAACTACTTACAGAGGAGACAATTATGAAAAAGAAACCTTCCTTGGTTGTTGATTTCGATGGTGTTATTTGTGAACACCGTTTTCCGGATGTTGGAGAACCGACAGAAGGCGTTAAGGAAGCATTAGACACATTAAGAAAAGCCGGTTACCGTATTGTTATTCATTCATGCAGAACATCATTTCAGTTTAGGGATTCACTCATTGGTGATCAGTTCGACAGGATAAAGGAGTATATGAAATTCTATAAACTGCACTTTGATGATGTCTGGGTACCGGACAAACCGATTGGGGTAGCCTATATTGATGATAGAGCTATCAATTACAAAAATAATTGGGATGAAATAACTGAAAAGCTACTGACTAAATCCAGAAAATATAAATAAATTACATGATATTAAATTATGATTTCCGTTCAATACTTAAGTAAGCATTATCTCGAACAAGTTATCTTTGACAACATCTCTTTTAACCTGAATCCCCGTGAACGCACAGTCCTGGTTGGCAGGAATGGACACGGTAAGACAACGTTATTCCGAATGCTCACGGGACAGGAGCAATGTGATGAGGGTATCATCGCCGTTCCAAAAAACTATCGTATTGGATACTTGAGCCAGCACATTAATTTCACAAAACCAACAGTTTTAGAGGAAGGATGCTGCACTCTTCCCAAAGATCAGGAGGGTGATGACTGGAGGGTTAAGAGTGTGCTTTCCGGTCTTGGTTTTACCGAAGATGATTTTGACCGTGATCCATCGGAATTTTCCGGTGGTTATCAAATCAGATTGAATCTTGCAAAGGTCTTAGTCTCAGATCCGAACCTCCTTTTACTTGATGAGCCAACAAATTTTCTGGACATAGTTTCCATACGCTGGTTGACCGGTTTCCTGAATAACTGGAAAAATGAAGTTGTCATCATAAGCCACGACAGAGGATTTACGGATAGTGTCGCGACACATACACTAGGTATTCATCGACACAAAATTGTAAAGATCAAGGGAACCACACAGGAGTATTATGACAGGATATTAAAATCCGAGGAAATCCATGAAAAACAACGCCTGAATGAAGACAAAAAACGTAAGCAGGCAGAGAGCTTCATAAACAGTTTCAGGGCAAAAGCCGGACATGCCAGCCTTGTACAGTCACGCGTCAAATCCCTTGAGAAGCAGGAAGTACTGAAAAAACTTGAAAAAATATCTACACTCTCATTTTCGTTTAATTTTGCCCCATTCCCTGCTAAATCCATAATGGAAGCACAGGACCTGACTTTTTCCTATAATGGTAACGATTCACCTCTCATAGACCATCTTAACTTTAATATCGAGAGTAATGATAAAATATGCATAATCGGGAAGAATGGTAAGGGCAAAACTACGCTGTTGAAATTACTGGCCGGTATATTGTCTCCCAGTGAAGGAAAGGTCAGGAACCATCCACAGACTAAGATTGGTTACTATGAACAGGCAAATACTGCAACCCTGAATGACCAGCTGACAGTTGAAGAAGAGATTGCCTCAACGGTCTCAAGTATTGAGAGGGGAAGAGTCAGAAGTATCTGCGGTGCAATGATGTTCTCAGGAGATAGTGCACTCAAGAAGATTAAAGTTCTGTCGGGAGGTGAGAAGTGCAGAACACTACTTGGTAAGCTGCTTGTTATGCCAACTAATATCCTCTTGCTTGACGAACCAACTCACCATCTTGACATGCAGTCATGTGAAGCCATGATGGACGCTATTGACAACTTTAGTGGTGCAGTGCTCATGGTCACCCACAACGAACACATCCTCCACAGGGCTGCAAATAAGCTAATAGTATTTCATCATGACAGAATATTTTTCTTTCATGGCACATATTCTCAATTCCTTGAACAAATTGGATGGGACGATCAGGAGAGTGTCAAACCAAATAAAAAATCATCTAAACAGGAAGATACAAAAGGCCTGAACAAGAAAGAGAAAAGAAAAATCCGGGCTGAGTTTAACGCAAAGCGCTCAAAGGTACTGGCCCCCTTTGAAAAGAAAATCAAAAACATAGAAAAGGAGATTGAAAAAGCAGAACTGCAATTTCATAGAGACACAGAGACCCTGATTAAAGCGTCACATGCCCAGGATGGGGTCACAATTTCAAAACTATCAACATCAATTAAGCAATCACAAAACCATATTGATACCCTCTACGAAGAGCTTGAAAACACAAATGAAGAGTATGAACTGAAAAAAAGCCAATTCGAAGAAGATGGATGACAAAAAACACTCACGTAAACATACGCGTGAAAGAAGATTTAGCATTACCAGCTATAGTGTCAATTCACATAATATAAACAACAAAATAAAACTTCAATCAGATATCTATAACACCTTGACATTGTTATAACAGTTTGTTACTTTAATTTTTTTATAGGAGAAAAAAGATATGCCTTTATACGAATATAAATGTAAAAAGTGTGATAAAGTTTCTGAAATACTTCAAAGGAATAATGAAAAAGTAGTTTGCCCTGAATGTGGTGGTAAATCGTTAGAAAAACAGTTCTCAGTATTCGCAAGTGGCTCACTATCCGAATCAGCAGGTGGAGGAGGCATGCCCCCATCATCGCCAGGTTCCTGCAGTGGCACAGGTTGTTGTGGATGAATTAACACCATTTTAACCTTGACTCTGATTTAAACTGAAATTTTAAATCTAAATGAAAGGAGATAAATATGGCTGTTAAAAAAAAGGCTGCGAAAAAAGTATATACCTGCAGTACATGTGGAAAGATTGCTCCAAAGAAAGGTCACTTATGTACCCCTACTCCACAGGAAAAAACTCTTGTCTGTGGATATTGCGGAGCAGTAGAAACAGACTCAAGGCATGTATGCGCACCTAAAGTCCTCAAACTCAAGTACTATTGTGGAAATTGTGGCAGGGTTGCAGTGAGCAAGAGTAACGTATGTGCACCAAAGGCAATACCACAAGCAAAAGCCAAGACTAAGGCAAAATTAAAATCCGGCACAAAGCCAAAAGCGAAAACGGTTACCAAGAAAACAACAGTAAAGAAAAAAAAGTAGCATACATATTTCCAGTCACACAGACTGACACGGTAATTCATCAATAAGTGATTCAGACGCTGGTAAATTGGCATAACTTACTGGTTTTGTAGTATATATGAAACTACACTTACCATGTGATCGTTAAGAAATACGAGTTTTCCATCTGAATACGGTATTCTGCCTGATGAATTCAATAGACTCATTAGTTCATTTAAATTGGCAAGAGCATCAGCGTTTTATAATTCTTCAAGTGTACTGTGACTAGTATTTTGAATAAACATTGTGACAGGAGATAATACCACTCTGTTGCTCATTATTAATAGGAAGAAATGCGGTAAGTAAAATGAAAAATATATGTTTCTTAATACTACTCTGTTTTATCACAATAGTTTTCGGTTTGAGACGAGACGTTCAAGGAGACAACCGAACCGTATATGAAGATCGGACCAGGATAATGCAGGAAAAGCTAAAAAAAGCGATGCAGGATCTGAAAAGGGAGATAAAAATAGATGTTAAAGTTGAAGATGGAGGAACTATTACGGGTAATGTAAAAAGTAAAAGGATGAAATATCCTGAAGACGTAGTAGTTTTCATTGAAGAGATCGGCGACAACGATTATCCTGCACCAGAGCAGCATGGAATGATAGGTCAGTTTGACAGGACTTTCGTTCCTCATGTTATTGCTGTACAAAAAGGCACCGTTATTGATTTTCCGAACAGTGATCTTGTAAGACATAATGTCTTTTCTCCACAGGATAGTTGTAAACAGTTTAATCTTGGTACTTACGATGTAGGTGTTGTAAAAGAGGTAACATTTGACAAATCATGCCAGGTACCTATCTTGTGTAACGTGCATGCAGAAATGTCCGCATTTGTCACAGTGTTTAATAATCCATATTTTGTAGTTACCTTAAGAGACGGTAATTTTGAGATTGATAATATCCCACCTGGGAACTATACCTTAAAGACATGGCATGAGAAGTTAAAATCAGTTACACAGGAAGTAAGAGTAGAAACGGGCAAGACAACAGATGTGAGTTTTGTCTTAAAAAAGAAAAAGTAAACAAGAGCGATGATTGAAGGGCTATAAGAGTTTATGACGCTTTATTATTGTCTTGTGTCTGGTCAGATGCTGTTTTTTGCTTTCTGAGTTTTTCCCGCAGAATATCCAAACTTCATAATTCCTCATGTGTACTACTAATATTATCGATAAGCACGGGGACAGGACCAAACAAACCCTATTATGCATTTTTAACAATAAGAGATGTGGTAAGTAAAATGACGAATATATGTTTCTTAATACTATTCAGTTTCGGAGCAACGTTTTTCCTTTTATGCCATGATGTTCAAGGACAATATCTAAAGCGGGAGATAAAGGTAGATGTTAAGGTTGAAAATGGTGGTACGATTACGGGTAATGTAAAATGTAAAAGAACCAGATATCCTGAAAATATGGTTGTTTTTATTGAAGAGATAGGCGGTAACGATTATCCGGCTCCCGTGGAACATGGAATAATAGACCAGTTTAATCTGACCTTCGTTCCACATGTTCTCGCTGTACAGAAAGGAACAATTATTGATTTCCCAAATAGCGATCTTGTCAGGCATAATGTCTTTTCTCCGCCGGACGGCTGCAAACAGCTTAATCTTGGTACTTACGATGTGGGTGTTGTAAAACAGGTAATATTTGACAAGTCATGTAATGTGACTCTTTTGTGTAACGTACATGCAGAAATGTCAGCATATGTGGTGGTACTTGATAATCCATATTTTGTAGTCACCCTGAGGGATGGCTATTTCAAGATTGAGAATGTTCCTCCTGGTGAATATACCTTACAGGTATGGCACGAGAAATTTAAATCGATCACACAGGAAATAAGAGTAGAAACGGGAAAGACAACAGATGTAAGGTTTGTCTTAAAAAAGAAAAAGTAAATCAAGGCAGTTGAATTGCCGCTGAGAAGTTTTGCATGGAATGAACATCCAGCCGAGTCCCGTTTGCGTAGTTACTAAAACTGCCAGATTAAGCCAAAGCTACATTAAGTTTTTCTGTGAATTGAGCAGCAATGCACATTCGGCTACCGACACGGGAAGATTCCTTTATATCCTGTCTAACAATCTTCCCTTCTCCCTTAAGAGTGAGCTTTCTTTGACTAGAATCAACTGCTGCTATTTGAAGTTTGACCTTTTCTCCTATGGCGAATGCACCTCTGTCATCTGTTATTACTTCGAAATAAACGCCACTCGCACAAACATTTATAGTCTTTCCTTTTTGATTGAGTACCGAAATTTCAAAAGAAAGATCCAACCTCTGGCTATGTCTTCTATCATCACCAGATTCATTGATCTGCATACTCCCACCCCCCCTATTTAAAGTAAAGAGAACATCTTCTCTGAGTTTATTAAGATGGCAATCTAAATCAACAACTTTCAAGCACTTTACATCTATGTGTATCATACACCTTATATACACAATATGAATATAAATTTTATTTTCTCTCTGCTCTTATTGAAAATAATCTGGTTATTGAATATTGAAGAAAACTATTGAATCAATGAAAAACAAAGTTAGAATGAATAAAGTAACAGTTATTATTATAAACATATATAAGTAAATTTCAAAAGTACAGTCTATGTCTGTATTCGTAAATCTAACGTTATAATTTAATAATCATGATCGAAACAATAATTAACAAAAGCGATGTCGGCTCCTTTTACAAATGCCTTAAGGAGGAATTTACCGTTTATGGTGTTAAAGAAAAGGAAGAGGGTTTCTATGTCTTTGATGAGACAGATGAATTTGCAGATCCTTTAGATGATTACAAACCAACCATTCTTCCACCTAAAAAATATTTATTCCCTCAACAGGAAACGCTGTTGCGTTTTGAAACTCAACCACAACCAGTTATTCAGCCTGTTATAGAGTCTAAAAAACAGATACTTTTCGGTGTCAGACCCTGTGACATTCATGGAATCAATCTGTTGGACAGGATATTTTCTTCTGACCATGAAGACCTGAATTATACCCGTAAACGTGCCGAAACAGTCATCATAGGCATGAATTGCCTCAGGCCATGCTATGAGCACGCTCACTGTGCAAGTGTTGGTTGTCTGGATGTAGATGATGGATACGATATTATGATGACTGATATTGGTAGTAGTTTTCACCTTTCAATTAAAACACCAATGGGACAGGAAATATTCGATAGATATGCCAACCTAGTTGAAGTAAGCAATGAGGATAGAGATAAATTTCGGAAATTGATAAAAGAGAGAATAGATAAATTTGAAATGAAATTTGCCACAGATGTATCTAACCTGCCTCTCTTATTTAAAAATGCTGATAATGATCCGGTATGGGATGAATTAAATGATAGATGCCTTGGATGTGGTCGCTGTAATATCGTATGCCCCACCTGTTACTGTTTTGATGTCTTTGATTGTATGGAACTGAATATGACGTCCGGAGAGAGGTGTCGTGAGTGGGATGCCTGTACTCTAAAAGATTTTGCTGTTGTCGCTACGGGTGAAAATTTCAGGTCAACAAGAGGCCAGAGACAGAGGCACAGGTTTAACAGGAAATTTAACTACTTAATGACTAAGTATAATACCTCTTTCTGTGTTGGCTGTGGAAGATGTGTAAGGTCTTGTCCCGTTAATATTGATATTGTAGAAACCGTTAATGCTGTTATCAAAAACAACAAAGCTGAAGTGAAATAATCTTCAGCCAATCTATAATTAATTTCAATTTAATGTTATGTTTGATTTAACAAATTTTTCGTTACAAGACATGTCTGAGGTTGGAGACGCTTTGCAGCAATTAGAGCTCAAGGCAAAAAATATCGATGAGTTAAGCGATATGATGGTCCAGTATTTTTTTGACAACCTCGGCGATATTCAAACAGGAGAAAAATCGTCTGTTCTGACCCGGTTCTTCATGACATATCCCTATTCAAGCCTTGATGCAGAATTACAACAATCAGCCGACAAGATGCTGGGCAACAAGCCTGATGATCAGGACATGAAGTGCCTGAAATTACTGGCAACTGCCGGAGTGCAACCGGAGTGGAACTCAACAATACATTCAAAAGGTCACCGCGTTATTCCTCTACAGAACGAAGAAAAGGTGAAAAAGGTTTTTTATATGATTTATGAATTCATTGACCAGATGGGTATGGATATCTCAAACGTGCTTAATCCTGACACAAAACTATCGGCAGAATTGGAAGAGAGGATTTTCAACGTCTATCATGTACCTGAAGCCCTCGGGAATCCTCATATTCCCGCGCAGAAGGAATTTGTAATACCTTTTAGGGTCAAGTCTCTTATGGGATTTGGAGGCATGTTGCCGACAGGAAACTTATTTATACTACTCATATTCTCTAAAGCTAAAATCCCTCGTGAAACAGCAAATCTGTTTAAAAATATCGCGTTGCACGTAAGGATGGCTACCTTGCCATTTGTTAATGAAAAAATATTTGTAATTGATAAAGATGAAATAACAGAGGAAGAACGGCTCAGGTCGTTAATAGCAACACAAAGAAATTTATTGGAAGTGTACAAAACTACTACCGAGAATACCAAACGTTCTGAAAGTGTATCTTTTAATATTGCAAATGTAATAGGGAAATTTACAAAGAAGGTCTGGTTATATGTCTGTTTATTATTCGTATCTGTTTTCTTTCTCTTTGTTCACTGGTTGACGCACAATGAGTTTACACTGCACCTGGCAGCTATTCCCATTGAAATCCTGTTTGGTGCATTATTAATTGAGAAAATTTTGGAGAGGAAGAGAAAAACTGAACAGTCAAAAAGATTGATGCACTTCAGATGCTATCTGTTTCGTTCACGCTTGCGCAACATATTCCTTGCCAATCTTAACGCACTGAAATTTCCGATTATATCAATATCAAAGATTAAAAATGCAAGTCTGGATGAGTTGAAACAGATGCGCAAAGATGCTAACCATATTGAATATGCATCTTTAGACGCAATGGAGACGATAATAACAGAATATGTTCCTGCATATCACGCTTTTTATAGTTTTATGGAGTGGACAATTATCCATGACATAGATTCCGGTTTTGAGAATATGATTTATATTCTGCATTTCATTGAAGAAGTTAAGCAATTTAAACAGAACAACCCAGATGCACCCTACGTTTATATAGCACAAAAGAATAGGTCATTAATGAAGAAAGTAAAAAAAGTATTAGCAGAAGGCTTGTTTAATTTCCTGGAATTTTTAATTGAATTAAAGAAAAAAGAACCAGCCCTATTCTATGAACTTCTGGCTGACTACGAAGAACATCCACAGGGTGTACAGAATATGTATTAACGTAGAAAATCTGGAATATTCCGAAATCTATTGTAGGCAGACAACTATTTAGTGGATTCAAGATGTCCGGTATTGGTTCTAAGGCGAAAAAAAGTAAGTATCTTTACAAATTATCATTTTCTATTGCCTTAATTTTGTCGATCCTTCTTTTGTGCCTCTCTTCATTACTGAACGGCGTCTCCAGCCAAAGCGTTACTAAATCCTTCGCTTCGCCAATACTTAATGTCCTGGTTCCCAGAGATAGTATGTTAGCATCATTGTGTTCCCTTGACATTTTAGCGCTATATTCATCATAAACAACTGCTGCTCTGATGCCTTTAACTTTATTAGCAACTATTGCCTCACCCTGACCGGAACCACCAATAACGATTCCCCTGGAATCCAAATCTCTAACAAGATCTTCAGCCACGGCTTTAACAACGGGATAAATAAAATCAGGATAATCATCAGCTGCATTAAACTCGAAAGCCCCCTTATCCTCAACATCACATCCCCGATTCTCAAGAAATATTTTCAGCTCCTCTTTTAACTCAAAACCGGCATGATCTGTACCAATATATATTTTCATTAATACCTCTATGCATTAAGTCCGTGACAAACAAGAGCTAATCTATCATTAAAACTTTTGCACCACGAATTTTCTTTGACTTTAACTCTACCAATGCCTCATTCGCATTTTCAAGCGCAAATTTCTGTACTTCTGGTTTTAAAGAGATTTCTGTCGCAATTTCCAAGAATTCACGAATATCTCTTCGGCTGACATTCGCAACACTTTTTATCTCCTTTTCCATCCAGAGATGTTCAGGATAATCAATTGTCAAAAGAGAATCCTTGTCAATCTCCTCTTTACGAATAGCATTGATCACTAACCTCCCCCCTGGCCCAAGATTCTTTAAAGCTTCAATAATTGGTTTCCATACAGGAGTAGTATCAATGATACAATCCAGCTTTTCCGGTGAACGCTCTTCAGTAGGACCTGCCCATACAGCACCAAGCTCTTTAGCAAATTCTCTCTCAACTTCGCTTCTTGCAAATACATAGATTTTGGAGTTCGGAAATTTATATCTGACCATCTGCAACACCAGATGTGCGGAAGCCCCAAATCCGGTAAGTCCCAGACTCTGGCCATCTTTAAGTACTGACAACTTAAGTGATCGATAGCCAACAGCACCGGCACACAAAAGAGGTGCTGCTTCTGAAGAAGAAAATGTATCGGGGATTCCAAAAGCGAAATGTTCAGATACCGTCATGTATTGAGCGTATCCTCCATTTATATCCCTTCCCGTAGCACAAAACTCAAGACATAAATTTTCTTTACCCTCCCGGCAAAACTTACACTTGCCACATGATGAGTGAATCCAGCCAACTCCAACTCTGTCACCAATAGCAAAGGTCCCGGTCTTTCCGCCGATTCTCTCAACCTTTCCAACAATCTGGTGTCCCGGGACTACAGGCAATGTGTGAGGAGGTGTTCTCCCCTCAATTTCATCTAATTCAGTATGGCATACCCCACATGCCGAGACCCTGATCAGTATCTCGGATTCACCGGGTATAGGATCCGGCAAATCTGCTAATTCCAGAGGTGTTTTGTTCTCTGAGATACTGCCAAGCTTTTTCAATATCATCGCCTTCATAATTATCTCACGGATTTGATGGGTCAAACGACCTGCCCAAACTGATTTGCCAAACAGGAGTGATACAAACACTTCACTATGTAGAGTTTACAGCAACTTCTGGTACACTTTCACTGTATTAACTGGTTATGCCTTCGTCATATGTAATTCTTCTTCGATTTTCTCTGACAAATAAATTTTCAATAATGATTGATATGGTACATCTCGTTTATTTGCCAATAGTTTAAGCTCTTCCAGCATTGACTCCGGAAGCCGTAGAGAAATTGTCTTGACTGATGGCTTTAAATTAGGCAAGACAACTTTTTTCCCCTTTTTCCAATCCAAAACTTCGGTAGAATCCTGCTTTGCCCAATACTCTCTTTCTTTATCTTCACTTACGAATTTAGGTATTCTCTTTTTCATGTGATTTATAGACCTTCCTTTCATTGTAGCTCATATCTCTTGATGAAATTATTCGAATATTATTAGCTCGAACAGTAAAAGCCACAAATAACTGTCTATTTGCGTCAGTACGTCCAAGAGCATAAAATCTATTTTCTACTCCCGAATGCTTTACCGAATCGGCGACAACCAATGGTAAATTAAAAAAAATTTGCTCGCTCTCAGAAGGAGAAACCTCATGTTTGATCCAAATCTTTTCTGAATTATGTTTGTCCCACTCAAACCCTGTGCAACCAAATAATAATTTCACATTACTCATTATAATAAAAGTGTATTACTATCATATACATGGTGTCAAGGGCGATTTTAATTTAACGTATTCAAAAATCGCAACATTTCATGAAATTTTCCGAAATTATGACGATCAAAATCCATTACTAATCTCGGTAAATCTAAAAACTCCTCACTCTTCTGTTCAGCAGGCAGAGAATCAGTAGGCTCTATTTTTCCTGAACGAAGGATACCGGAATATTGTTCATTAAGTTTATTAATATTTTCAACACTCAAAGGTTTATTGAGTCTGATAACAGTCTTGTCACCAACGTATCGGATTGAATGATACACCCGGAAAAATTGAAGTATTTCATCAACCGCCTTCTCTATAGAATTAACACGTATAAGCAAACTCATGTCATTATTCGAAATATAACCTCCTCCGGACAATTCTTCTGTTACGAAATCTACCAAGCGGCCCCAATACTGCGAATGCACAGGATCTATTAATATGATTGGGCGTGGTTTACTTTTGCCGGTCTGAACTAATGTGATAGTCTCAAAACATTCATCCAACGTTCCAAAACCTCCGGGGAATACTACTGTTGCATCAGACTCTTTAAGGAAAAAGAGTTTTCTGTTAAAGAAATACTTAAAACTGACAGCTTTTTCATCACCGGCTGTATACGGGTTGTACTGCTGTTCAAAAGGAAGCTTGATATTCAAGCTGAAGCTCTCCTTTCTACCAGCCCCTTTATTACCGGCTTCCATAATTCCTGGCCCTCCACCCGTGATCACTTTAAATCCTTTTTTCACAATCAGTTCTGATAGTTTTACCGTCATCTTATATTCATCTGAATCTTTCCGGGATCGAGCGGAGCCAAAGATTACGACCTTTCTTTCATCCCTGTATGGAGTGAATACTTTTGATGCGTAACGCAGCTCTTTCAACGCCATATTTATTAGTTTCAAATCCCCACGATCATCATTCTCCATACTCAGTTTAACAACTGTTGTCAGCATCTCTTCAATTAAATCCGCATTATCACCAGAGAGAGAGAGCTTTGCAATATCAGCAATAATGTTGTCTATATCGTCTCTGCCTGTATTATAACTCTTTTTATTTTTCATAATATTTTATCCACATTTTCATGTATACATACATATCCCCGTCACTAATTAACCGGACTGAATTATATTGTTGATAAATGACATTGACAACCTTATGCTTTGATTTATTATATAGGTTAGAGTTCTTCTGTAAAACCTTTAAACGTAATAGGTGTTTTAATAATTTCAGATTCGAGTAGAAATGTTTCTGAAATATAGCTTAACCATACGTTTACTTATGTTGAAAAATAAAGAAATAAATAATTCTGTTTATCTCCCGGAAGTTGCCGAGGTCGTAAGCACACAACAGCTTACTGACATGGAGAAATACATTGAGCTGAAGTTTAAAGAACCAGGGAATTTCGATTTTAATCCCGGTCAGTTTATTCAGGTTTCTATCTTTGGTATTGGCGAAGCTCCTATATCAATCTCATCTTCCCCCTTTAATAAAAATACAATTGGCATTTGTGTCAGAAAAGCTGGAGACGTTACCTCTGCCATTCACCAGTTGGAAAAAGGTTCATATCTTGGTATAAGAGGTCCACTGGGTAACGGGTTCCCGGTTGATGAAATGAAAGGAAAGGACCTTTTATTTGTAGCCGGTGGTCTGGGATTAGCGCCTCTACGCTCACTGATTAACTATGTCCTTGAAAAAAGAGATGACTTTGCAAAGATAACCATTCTGTACGGCACAAAGAGTCCCGAAGATATTCTGTTTACAACGGAGCTTGAACTCTGGAAAGCGAGAAAAGATATAGAAGTAGATATTACGGTTGATAAGCCCGGTGATGATTGGTCTGGCAAATCAGGAGTTATCACAAGGCTTATTCCTTCTCTAAAAATAGAACCATCTAATACCTATGCATTGGTCGTCGGGCCACCCGTTATGTATAAGTATGTCCTTCTTGAACTCCAGGTGAAGCAGATACCCGAAGATAATATTATCATGTCATTGGAGAGACGTATGAAATGCGGTATTGGAAAATGCGGCCATTGTCAGATCAACGGAGTATATGTATGCCTTGAAGGCCCGGAATTCAGCTACCATAAATTAAAATTTCTGTCGGAGGCTATATGACAAAACCAAGAGTCGCTTTTTTCTCATTTTCAAGCTGTGAAGGCTGCCAATTGGTAGTACTCACTATAGAAGAACAGCTTCTTGAACTTGTCAATTTAATAGACATTGTCTCTTTCAGAGAAGCGATGAGTGAAAAAAGCGAGGATTACGATATTGTGTTTGTAGAGGGAAGCATTACAACAACTTCGGAAATTGAAAGGATTAAGAAAATACGAAATACCGCTAAGGTCATAATAGCTTTAGGTGCATGTGCTACCATTGGAGGTGTTAATTGTCTGAAAAACCAATTTGAAATGGAGAAGGTTAAAGACATAGTATATGGTGAAAAGGCAGGGGATTATGAGACTATCCCTGCAAGGCCGATTGAAGCCGTAATAAAGGTCGATTACTGGATACAAGGGTGCCCCATAGACAAAGATGAATTTATTGAAGTAACCAAGGCACTACTGCTGGGGAAAAAACCTCGTATACCCGAATACCCGGTGTGTGTTGAATGCCAGATGAGAGAAAACGTCTGTCTATTTGAGAAAGGCATGGTCTGTATGGGACCGGTTACAAGGGCCGGATGTAAGGCTATCTGTCCTACCTATAATGATGGATGTACCGGCTGCCGCGGCCTGATAGATGATCCAAATCTGTCATCGCATAAGAACCTGTTAAGTGAACATGGATTGACTGTTGATGAAGCCATTTCACAATACATGCTGTTTGGGGGCAATAGTAAAGAGAAGTATGAATGATCAAAGCAGTAAGCAGTAAACAATTGGCAGTATGCAAACAGCAAACTTACATATATTTTTTCAGGAAAAATTAAATGCATGATTTCCACGTAGGTATTGAACATATAACACGAGTCGAAGGACACGGAAACATAATAATCGACGTTAAGGAAGGAAAGATCAGAGAACTGCGGATGGATATAGTGGAATCTCCGCGTTTTTTTGAGGCTATGGCGCTTGGAAGATCTTATAAGGAAGTAGCACATATAACGTCACGCATTTGTGGCATATGCGCTGTTACTCATACTACTACATCAATAAAAGCCATTGAAGCGGCGCTCGGATTTAAACCGTCGACACAGACAATAAAATTAAGGAAACTATTACTTAACGCCGAATTTATACAGAGTCATATTCTTCATGTTTATTTTTTGACGGCACCGGACTTCTTCAGAGTGGGAAGTGTATTTGGTATGGTAAAAGACAATAAAAAGGTTGTCTTAAGAGGCATGCGGATTAAAACCATCGCTAACGAATTATGTGCATTGGTGGGAGGCAGGCACATACACCCCATTACATTGAAGATTGGTTGTTTTTCTAAAAATCCTGAATCAAAAGATCTTGCCGCATTTAAGAAGAAAATTGAGGATTTAGGGCCGGATATAGAAGAGACAGTAAAATTTTTCAAGAGCCTGAAAACTCCTGAATTTGAGAGAGAGACGGAATATATATCCCTGACTAACCCTGATGAATACGCCCTTTATGATGGCAACATTAAATCCAGTGACAATGGTGAAATTTTACCTTCCGACTACCTGGACACGGTGAAGGAATTCATGGTCGCTCATTCTACATCAAAACATGCAAAATCCAATAGAGATTCTTATATGGTAGGTGCACTGGCAAGGTTTAATAACAATTATGATCAACTGCACTCGAAAGCAAAAGAAGTTGCTGAGGAGCTGGGATTAAAACACCCCTGTTACAATTCGTATATGAACAATATTGCTCAGGTAGTAGAAACAGTTCACTGTTTTGAAGACTGTATCAGATTGATTGATGATCTTATCTCAAGTGATTTGAAAGACGAAAAAATAGAGTTAATTGCTAAATCCGGACACGGTGTAGGTGCTACAGAGGCACCAAGAGGAACATTATATCACGAGCACAAATTAGATGATAATGGCAAGATTACCTACGCTAACTATATTATCCCAACCGGCCAGAACCTGGCAAACATACAGAATGACTTAAGAACTCTTGTACCAGATATACTCGATCAACCAAGGGACGACATAATCCTTAATATAGAGATGCTTGTAAGGGCTTATGACCCATGCATATCGTGTGCGACACATTTAATGAAGGTAAAATTTGTAAATGAATGATTATAACAAAATAGTAATTATTGGAATTGGTAATCTATTACTGATGGATGAAGGTATTGGTGTCCACACAATCAATGAATTAGAGAAATATGATCTTCCCAATAATGTAGAAATGTATGATGGAGGCACAGGAGGTTTTAAACTCATAGATCTGATGCATAATACAAAGAAAGTAATATTTATTGATGCAGTAGAAATAGATAAAGCACCAGGCGCTATTACCGTATTTAAATCAAAAGATGTCCGTTCACTGTACCCTAAAAAAAAATATTCATTACATGATACTGATCTTCTGGAAGTAATTAAGATGACAGAGATGCTTGATAATCCTCCTGATATAGAGATTGTGGGTATCCAACCAAAGACAATCGATTATGGAACGACACTTTCTAAAGAGCTGGCAGATTCAATGTCAAATATAGTAAGCACAGTACGAAAGAGAATTGAAGAAGTTTGTAGTACTCCGTCTGTCTAACAATTACCCTCTCTTTCAAGGGGATTCCAGGATATGGATTCCTCTCGAAAGAGAGGAAGGAGCTGATTTATATGACAAATCAAAAAATACTAATCATTGACGATGACCCAGATATAGTTGAGGCGATGAGGATGCCCCTTGAGGCAAACTCCTATAACGTTGTTACTGCAAGTAATGGTAAAGAAGGTCTGAAAATGGCAAAAGAGGAGATCCCGGATTTAATAATACTTGACGTAATGATGGAGACAGATACTGAAGGATTTCATGTGGCCTATGAATTGAGAGATGAAGGACCGGATTCTGAATACAAGGATTGCAGAAATATCCCTATACTGATGATTACCGCTATATCTCAACAAAAGGGTATGAATTTTTCTCCGAAAAAGGATGATACTTTTCTACCGGTTGATGATTTTATTGAAAAACCTGTCCAACCAAAGGATCTATTAGAAAGAACGGCATGGCTTCTTGCTGCTAAGAAATAGATTTAGCAAGGACTTACACTAAGTCGGTTTTATATACTCCAGGAGGCACAGGCCCTCATGTCATATAGTACTCATACACAAAAAAAATCCTCACGGGAACAAGAACTTATTGAAAGTCTTTCAAGGTTTATAAACCTTCGCTGGATTATGGTTGTTGGTATATGTATCACATCCATATCTGCCAGATTTGTCCTAAGCATCAGTCTACCACTTACTTCGATACTCATTATCACATTCTGTATATTGTTGTTTAACTCTGTCTGTATCTATTACCAGAAACACGTAAAATCATATGAAAACTTTGCCAATTTTCAGATTTCTGTAGACTGGATAGCCCTTGTCTTTCTTGTACATTATACGGGAGGTATTGAAAGTCCTGTAATCTTCTACTTCATATTTCATGTGATTATAGCAGCGATCCTTTTGTCAAAAAGAGAATGCTATCTTCAGTCTGGATTTGCAGTGTTATTAATAGTCAGCCTGTCAATCCTGGAATATTTCTCTATTATTCCCCATGTTCATATTAAGGAGCTGTTCCCAATTCCGGTTTATGACAATGGTCTTTATCTCCTGTCAATAATCTTCTTCAGCATCACATCCTTATATATCTCTGCATATCTGGCTACATCTGTTAATAATCGCCTCAGGAGGAGAGAAAGGGAAATTGTGGCACTGAAAGACAGCATCACTGATGCATATAACAAGCTCGAAGAGTTAGATAGAGAAAAAAGTGAATTCACATACAAAGTTACACACGAACTCAGGTCTCCTTTAAGTGCGATACAAAGTCTTCTAAAATCAATTGAAGAGGGTTATGCAGGTGAAATTTCAGTGAAGGCAAAAGAATTAATCATAAGGTCTGAGAAAAGGACGAGTTTCCTCCTGACACTTGTTAACGGCCTCCTTGATCTGATTGCGGGTAGGATAAGAAAGCCTAAAGAAGGTGATATAAAATCAGTTGACATAAATACTGCTGTTAAGAATACATTGGATCTAATGCAGGAAAAAACAAAAGCAAAGAATCTAAAAATCAAAATCAAATCCACTCCAACTCCTACTTATTTAAGGATAGTTCCGGATGATCTTGATATTATATTGACAAATTTGATTGATAACTCAGTAAAGTACACAGAACAAGGAGGCACAATAAGGGTAAACAACTTACTAACTGATAAGGAAATTAAGATAGAGATATCTGATACAGGAATCGGTATCACTAAAGATGACCTAAATAAGATCTTTGACGAATTTTACCGGTCCAAAAATGCAAAGGCTGTTGAACTGCATGGTACAGGGCTGGGGCTTCCCATAGTCAAGAATCTGATCGAACGGTACGGAGGTAGCATAGAGATTCAGAGTGAGATAGGAGAAGGAACGACTGTCACTGTTTCATTTCCTATTGAAAAACAAAATTAGCACAAATATGCATACATACTTCCGTTTTTAAATTTGTACATGACCTTACACAAGACACTTTAGATTTTCTTCCATTAGGGATCGATTCGAATTAACTCCTTTCAACGTGGTATTCCAATTTTTTTTCGTTACCTTCTTTCATCTATTTTGTAGTATTATATCGGTTCTTGACGTTCTTCCCTTTGGAGCAATGGTATCTTCTCCTGTGTGGCAGAAATTATTTCTGATTTATAAAAATTATTTATTATCCAATTTGCTATGACATATTTGATTACCTCAAAAAATGTTCAATCTGTACTGACGTATCCACTCTCCTTAAAAACAGTTGAGGCTGCGTTCAAGGCTTTCGGCCAGGGCAAAGCATTCCAACCGCCAAAGTCTTACCTGACATTCAAAGATGGTGATTTACGTTCGATGCCGGCATACATTAACGCACCGGGTATGAACATAGCCGGAATTAAATCGGTTAATGTCCATCCTGACAATCACAAAAAGTTTGGTTTACCAACCGTTATGGCCACTATTCTCCTGACTGACCCTAAGAATGGGTTTAATATTGCCGTATTAGACGGTACACATATTACTAACATGCGTACAGGAGCGTCAGGTGGCGTCGCAACGAAGTATCTGTCCAGGAAGAACAGTAAAGTTATGACCTTGATTGGTGCTGGCGCACAGGCTTATACACAATTGCATCATATCATGCTTACAAGAAACCTCAAAGAAGTCCGCGTACACGCACGTTCCGAAAATTCCATGAATAAGTTCTGCCTGGAGATGTCTAAAGAATATCCTGAAGTTACTTTCCGTCCGGAACCTGACGGCAAAAAAGCCTGCCGTGGAGCGGATATTATTACGACTACCACACCTGCCAGAAAACCGGTTATCAAGAAATCCTGGATTGATCCCGGCACACACATTAATGGTATTGGCGCTGATGCAGCCGGGAAACAGGAGCTGCAAACAGCTTTGACTAAATCATGTAAGATTGTGGTAGATGAATGGCAGCAGGCATCCCATTCCGGAGAAATTAATATTCCCGTTTCCAGGAAAAAATTAAAGAGACAAGACATTAACGCAGAACTTGGAGAAATTGTTGCCGGTAAGAAAAAAGGCAGAACATCAGATAATGAAATCACTTTGTTTGATTCAACCGGTTTAGCTATCCAGGATGTCTCGACCGCGTATGTTGTGTATCAGGCATTTATGAATAAGCAAAAGAAACCAAAACATATCAAGTTGTTTTAAGACTTGATTTCAAACTCCCCGAAAGGTTATTCCTTATGAAACTTAAAGTGTCAGGCCCTGTTAGAAAGAATAGAAGAATTTCCCTAGTTTATGCACCTGTTATTGTTATAGCTGTCCTGCTTCTCAGTACCTTATGCTCAAGTACAGTCGGAGCTGATTCCGCTTTTGGAGATAAAATTTCTGGCACATATTTACTGACTGAAGATGATGACGGCGGTTCCCGGATTGTAACAATCACTGCGGACGGCAACTGGTTTGGAATTCATTCGTATCAGTTAGACAATAAATTCAGTAATCAACAGGGAGTATGGAAGAAGAGAGGAGATAGGAAAATTGTCGTCAGCACACTCAATTTTTCTCTCCTGAAGGATGGTGTCGGTTCATCACGATTCGCCTTCACCATAGAATTCGATAATACGTTTCAGCATGTGACCGGAGAACACTCCGGCAAAGTGTTCCCTCACGGTGTAGACCCTCTCGATCCTCTGGCAATCCCAATTAAAACGTTTAGTAATACATTCACTGGGAAACGGCTCATAGTTACTGACAAATAGAGCAAAATTACAATTAATCATAACTGCCTGATTTAGTGTCAGTTATGTAGCTATCACTTTATTTAACAATGACTTACAACTTTATTCTTTTCCTGTTGATTCCGGAAGTGTCCTGCTGATTACACTGGATCTGACTATAGTAGTTTTGTAGTTTTTTTGTCATTAAGTTTTTGATTGGATGTCAAAGAGTCTTATCTTGTACCTTACTCATATACAAAAAAATCTTTCTAATCTCACCGCAAATTTTTGATCATACGGAAGTTAACTAATAGCCCCCCTGCTTGTCGAACAAGAAAAAGAAGAGGTAAAGTTTTTAGGTTTAGTTTTGACTTGCTTGGTTTTAAGGCTAAAATGGGGAAGTTGATTTACTCACTATTCTGGTCTGTTTTCATTTGCTCTTGACTTCCAACCCAGGAGTTCTGCTGATTACGGTATAATTGACCACATTCTAACTACAAGAATTTCACAACTAGTCTATTCTGTGCCATGAATCCCTGGCAATGTGGTTATGGGTTTTTATCATCTACTATCCGGAATTCATCACATCATTTATATGTTTAGTTAACTCTAATAAATTGAATGGTTTTTTGAGAATAAAATCAACTTTTATGCCTTCTTCATCTATCGGTTTGAGTTTTTCTCCCCAACCGGTGATTATGCCTATCTTTGGCCTTTTCTCTAAATGATTCAGGGCCTTTATCACATCATATCCAAAAACTTTTGGCATGGCAATGTCACATAACGCAAGGTCAAAATACTCACTATTTATTAGTTCCATAGCATCAGCACCGTTATCAACGACCTTCACTTTATTACCACTTTTCGAAAGAAAATCATCCAGTACATTGCATATTTCCTCCTCATCGTCTACTACCAAAATGCTAAGATCCTTGTCTTTTGTTTCTTGTTCTGGAGTCGTTTTTGGGGTGACTAAATTTGTTGTAGACGGAAATTGAAGAGTAAATGTGCTGCCCTTCCCCACCTCACTTTCAACATCTATCCTGCCACTATGCCTGGTGACTATGCCATAAGCGGTACTCATACCTAATCCGGTTCCTACTGGATTTTTAGTAGTGAAAAATGGGTCAAATATATTCTTTTTAACATCTTCTGACATACCCTCTCCGGTATCAGTTATTTTTACAAATACGACTCCATCCTTATCCCATGTACTGAATGAGATACTACCACCTTCAGGCATAGCGTCAAGTGCATTGGTTATTACATTTATAAATATCTCGCTTATCTCTGTAGGATTACACATTAGAGATGGAACTTCCTTCATTCCTTCCTTGTCTATCTGGTAGTTTATGCCTTTGATCTGTGCCATGCTCTTCCACCTGGGCATTGTGAATTCAAGGGACTGCTCTATCATTTCTCTAATATCAGAAGATACGAATTTTTTTGTGTCTTGCCTTGTCTTAGTAAATTTAAGCATATTACTGGATATTTCAGCTCCATCATTGACAGCTTTATCAATAGTACAAAGTGCATCTGTCAATTCTCTATGATCGTTATAGGTTTCTGCCAGCAACTGAACATTACCGGAGATGACTGCAAGAATATTGTTAAACTCATGGGATATTCCTGCGGTTATTGTGCCGATAGACTTTAACTTTTCTGACTGAATGAGCGCCTTTTCCATTTTTATACGGTCAGTAATGTCAGTAGATATTCCACATACTCCATAAATTTCACCTTTGGTATTAACTAGTGGAAATTTTAATGAAATATAAGTATGTAACCCTTCTCCATGGGAAGCAATCTCTTCAAATTCAATTGGTATTTTAGCTTTTAATACTTTTTTATCGTTTTCTTGAAATGCCTCCGCTATTTTCTTTGAAAAAATATCAAAATCTGTCTTACCAATAATTTGTTCATTAGAAATGTTAAAAAGGGTTTCAAATTGTTTATTTATTAGAATATAATTGCCCTGAGTATCCTTTAGATATATAACCGCAGGTGAATTATCTATTATTGCCTGAAGTTCTTCTTCTTTCTTTCTTAAAGTATTTGTAATCTTCTTACGCTCTGCTATTTCACCTATCAATTCTTGTTGTACTTGTTTTAACTTAATGGCATTCCTTATTGTTCCCCTAAGCACATCAATATTATAAGGTTTTCTGATAAAAGAGGAGATTCCCAGATCAAAACATTTTCTTATGTCACTCCCATCTCCATGTCCGGTTAGAGCTATTACTGAACAGTAATCTTGATGCCTAATTCTCAAATTTTCCAGAAATTCAACTCCATTCATCCCTGGCATCCTTAAATCCAGAATAACCAATATAGGTTTTTCTTCTTCGTATTTTGTCAATCCGTCCTTGCCATTTGCGGCTGATATAAATTTAAACCCCATGCCTTTTAGATCTTCCAGTATTGACTCTATTACTATTTCTTCATCATCTATTACCAAAATTTTATTGTTAAGCAAGATGCCTTACCTCCCGTTATGTGCTTTTTCACATGACTTAGTAACTGTACAAGTTATCATATAAATGCGTTATAAAAGACACTTGTAATGAGTTAAAATTTTCTAAATCTAGCTTCTGAAATTATGAACGTTTGAATACCTGTTTCTATTGCCATGGCAATACATATCTATCAGAACATTACCGTGGTGATTGCACATTTGTGTATGTTTTATCGAATCTATTTCATAAATCTATAAAAAAGCTTTGATTGCTTGTAATTTAACATTTTATTATTTTCACGCCAGTATCAGGCTGTCATTCGGCTCTTAACTTATTGGCAACTCAATCCTAAATGTTGTACCTTCATTTATTGTTGACTCACATTCGATAGATCCTCTATGTTCTTGTATAATGCCGTACACAATCGAAAGGCCAAGCCCTGTTCCTTTTCCTATTTCTTTTGTAGTGAAGAAAGGTTCAAATATCTTGCTTAAGTGCTCCCGTTTTATACCTACCCCATTATCACTGACGATGATGACAACCAATTCTTTATCCTTTAACATAGATATATCTATGCTAATTTTACCATTTTTTATGTTATTATCAAAGGCACCAAGAGCATTCTGAAGCAGATTGATAAAGACCTGTTCGAACTGGTTTGAATTTCCCTGGATCACTGGTAGGTTAGGTTCAATATTCTTAATCAACTTAATATTTCTCATGCGAATTGTTTCTCCCATAAGTATCAATGTGTTATTAAGAACTTTTTCAATACTTACTTGTTGTTTCTCCATACCATCTCGACGGCCAAAAACTCTTAAATGGTCTATAATATCGACAATTCTATTAACTTGTTTATAGGATATATCTAGCTCTTTGTCCAACTTACTTTTATCAATGAGTTTATTTTTAAGGTTTCTCCTCAGGCGCTGAACAAAACTACTAATGTATGTTAGAGGCTGATTTATTTCATGTGCTATACCGGTGGAAATCTCACCAAGTGAAGCCAATTTTGAGTTTGCCATCATTTTAATCTGTAATGCCTGTCTTTCCTTCTCTATAAGTTTACGCTCGGTAATATCTTTTGCCACACATACTATACCCAGTGTCACTCCTTGATTATTACGCATTAAAGAACATGAAAAAAGTACAGAAATTTCTTTCACAGATTTTGTCAGATAAATCTGTTCTCTATTTACAATACTGCCTTTCCGTTCCAAATCAATAGCAATAGTATCTTTAAATAAATCTCTGCTTTTATATATCATATCAATAGATTGGCCTAAAAACTCACTTTCTGTGTAACCCAAGAGATCCAAGGTTGCCTGATTGACTTTATGTATTGTACAATCCTGATCCAATACGAGCAGGCTATCCATCATATTGGTTATTATACTATCCACGTAATCTCTGGAAACGGTTGTTGCCTGTAAACTCTCAGTCATTTTGTTAAAATCTTCTGTGAGCTGACCTATCTCGTCTTTAGATTTTATTTCTGCTTTTGCCGTGAAATCACCCTGTGTCACCTTTTTTGTTTTTGCACGAAGTAATAAAACCGGTTTTGTTACTGTGTGTTGTAATTTTGTTATTATCGAAAAAGCAATACCCAGCGAAACTGCTATAACAAGGCTGATTACACTTGCATACCATATCAGGAAGGTATATAGTTTATTCAAATTAGAACGTATGAATACGGTACCAATGGTTTCATTATTAAAAATAATATGTTGAGAAATAGCTAAGTGGTTTGCTTCTACCCTATATCCATCGCTTCGAGGAGAAGGGGGTAAAACAAAATCTTTCCCTATGTTATTTTTTTGAAAAGTTGCAAAAGGTTCTCCACTTTGAGTATAAATTACAGCAAATTCAATATTTGTATCGGATTTTAATGCGCTTAATATCTCTCCTGCATTTTTTTTGTCATCAAAAGCCAGTGCTGCAGTGCTATTGTCCCCAATGATTTTTGCCTGAATAGTAAGATCCTCTATCATTGAACGCCGAAATGTAAAGAACTCATTAATGAGTAATATTCCGCTGCCAAACAATAAAGCAACTCCTGTTGTTGACATGCAGATTAAGATCAATTTGTATTTTATAGATATATTTCGGAGAATTTGCATGTTAATTATCTTTACTTATCTGATATACCATGAACAATCTTTGCCAATCTTAAGAGCTTCGCGCTGATCTTCAGGTTAGCACGTTTTGCTGCGTCTACATTAATCTCAAAACGCACTTTCTCGTCTTTAATATAGAAGTTAATTATTACTCCTTGTTGTGCAAACCCTTTAGTATCACCAATTGTCAATATATTGGTCCCCGCAAGAGTTTGGAGTATTTGCTTCAATCTCTTTTTTTCAGATGGACAGATAAAGACTACATTATGACCCCCTATATCCTGTAATAATGGAACATATTCTATAGCTAACACTTTATCACCTATTGTATTGTACTCGAAACTATCCAGGGCAGTGCCAAAGTGGTTCTTACCAACAACACATAGGTTTATAGCGTCATTAATCCCTTGATCAATTGGCCATTCAATAAAATTAATGATGTTATAAATAAAGGCGGACTTGACCTTATATTCAGCCTTAGATTGGGAGTCCGCATAAACGTAGAGTGTGATACACAAGACAACAACCATTAGAACGATACCAGTTAAGCAAGTCTTTATATATTTAGAATTAAGCTTTATATGTCGATTATTAAGGCGAAAGATCTCTTCAGCAAGTATTCTCATTATTAATATTTAATAGCCTTAGAAATTTATGAAAAAGCATAAAACACGAAAGTATAAACAGAGTAATATACTAGTTAAGTCACTATCGCGACAAAAGATTCATGCTAACAATTTTGATTTATCATTAGTTTAATAGGTAAAAACCTAACTGTTCAATGCTGAATGATTAAAACTATTAATCTTTATTTTTGTGCTAGAGTAGAATCAAAATTTCCATTCTATCTTGACAAAAACTGAACGCTGAATTTCAGAAGATCCGGTTTCTGCTATCAAGCTTTGTTTGTACTCAGGATGGTGCTTGTCAAGCAGGTTTTGACCAATCAGTGACACATCCAGATCTTTTAATGGCTTCCAGGACAGGCGTGCGTCAAGTTCCACATAACTGTCAATCTTCAAAGAAGGAAGATTGTCTGTGTAGCGAGGTGACAGATCAAGCTCTATATTCCCGGGCAGGTTAAAAGAAGACCTTAAGAAAAACTGGTTATGAGGAGTTGCCCCCTCCATACTCTCTGATACCGTATCAAGACTGCTTCTATTAAGGTGCATTTGTACCTGTTGGTAACTATATGAACCTTTCAGGTGCCACCAATCAACTGGTCGATAATCTACCGCCAACTCTACCCCAAAGACCTCACCATCCATCTCATTTCTACCAATAAAAGGAATAAGAAAATGTGTCGGTTGAGGTGTAGTTTCTACAGCAAAAGCTCCTGGCTCGACGGTAAGAAGTTTATCATAATTATTATAATACAAGGCAATATCCACAGATAGGCTATCTGAAGGAATGAAACGATAACCAAGTTCATAAGCATAAAGCTCTTCGGCATCAAAACCATCACTACCAAATGTTGATACAAGACTTGGAAATGGAACGGACGCGCTAACCATCGAATTGGATCTAACATCATTTTCTGCGCGAGACGGAGTTCTTACTGCACGGGACAAGGATATCCATGCAGAATGACGTTCATGTAGTTTCCATAACAATCGAGCGTTTGGCTGGATCTCTGAATCAGTGAACTTATTGTACGATATTTTAGAACCAACCGTTAGTAGTAGCTTGTCCTCAATCAATGTGATCTCATCTTGAACAAATCCACTATAGAGAGACATATAACGGTCATCCGGATTGAAGGAGAGAGAAAATGTGTTTCTGATGTCGTCATGATTAAGACGATACCCTAATCCCCATACAATGTCATGCCTTTCTCCAAATTTAAATCTATGCTGGAAGTCAAAGTCAAAGGTGTCTCGATCTTCTCTAAACATAGCTGACTCCCTTTCCGTTCGGTCAAAATATAGTTGGAGCTCCATATTAGAGGAATCAGAAAAAACTCGCTTCCATCGTGTCAGAACATTCCAACCAGCGAATTCTGATTCGTCGTTAAAAGATTCTTTGAAGGGTGAAGTCAAAATTGGAGTCGATGCATTTGATTCAGTTTCTCCATCGTATATATCTCCCTGTACGATTAGGGAGTCTTGATTATCAACATCCCAATCGATACGAAAGCCACCACGCAGTGTATCCCAACGGTCGTTTGCTTTTTCACCAGATGCTAAAACAGCATTATCACGATTAAAAAATTTGCTATAAACACGAAAATGAGCACTGTTACCAATTTTACCTCCATATCTCAGGCTGGCAAATCCTTGTTGTTCGTCCCCATACCCGGTACTTAACAGCCCCCCCTGTGTATCACTTGCTTTTTTGGTAATAATGTTAATAACCCCATTAACGGCGTTGTCACCCCAAAGCGATGCTCCGGGACCACGTATTACTTCAATACGGTCAATGTCTTCGAGTAAGGTGTCCTGGACGTCCCAGAATACCCCGGAGAATAGTGGCGTATATACCGTACGGCCGTCAATTAAAACCAATAACTTATTGGCAAATTGTCCATTAAGCCCGCGCGAAGTGATAGCCCATGTATTCGCACTAATGTGCGCAACTTGTATACCCGGTACCCTGCGCAGTGCATCAGGAATATTAGTTGCACCGGAGCGTCGAATATCCTCCTGAGTTATTACATAAATTGCAGAAGCCGCGTCTAATAGTCTTTGCGGTTTTTTGGATACCGATGTGACCCTAATGTTCATCAAATCTTCAAGACTCATACTCTTAAGATCCGAAACATCCTGGGCCAGGCCAGGTGTAGCCAATAAAACAAGAAATGTGATAAAGATTAGGATTTTTTTATACTTGTTCTGTGTATTTTTCATGCATTACCTCTCTCGTATTTGTTAGTATCTAACAATGAGCTCTATGAGTAAGAACTTGATCTTACTCTTCTTTCTTCATAGTATTAGGAAATGAATTAACATTTTGGTACTGTTCTCTGGTGACGGAAACATCTGTAGGAAACGTAACGGTTTTGTAATTTTTACTGGTTGTGACTTTTACATCATGGGGAAAAGGATGTCAAGCGCAATTGTATATGGATTCTTTTAGCAATTGTTAATGCCGTAATTCTCAAATTCGTCAACACTTTTGTACGATTTGTTTTACTATATCCGTTACCTCAGAAGTAATGTCAACTATGATTCCCATCAGTGAGTTTTTAGCTTATACTTCAATTAGACATGTTTACTGAGTATATTCTCCCTTTTGCATTGAAAACAAAGAATATTACTGTTATTACGGCTACAAACAAAACAGAAAACAAAAGAAGACATTTTTTACGATAGTCATTAATATGTCTCCTTCTCCCAATAAGCAGAAATTCCCTGTTATAGAAAAATATAGTAATATGTATGCCTTTATGATTCTAAATGTGTATCTAACTAATCTATATATATCGGTCTATTTTAAAAAAACTTTAACAATAAAATGTAATAGTAGCTTTAGAAATTACCTAAGTAACAAGATGATATGTTTCTATTGTGTCTTCGATTTGCAGGCACTATTTATTAGCACTTCGGTTTTTTAGCTGTCTCTTGTAAAAATACTTAATACTCTCACTATTGTGGAATACTATTTTATACATCTCCTCGCATTGCCTATATAATTCCTTTATTCCTCGTGAGACCTGTTTGAATGGATTTAAACAGTCGGCAATGCATATTTCATACGTCATCTCTGTCCTCAGATCATCTTTAAATCTATCTTTTTCTAAAAAAATAGCAAATGGAGTTCAACTCAAAGAAACTATAAACAACCGAAATAAGAAGAATGTTTCAATATATGTTTATGTACAATTAAGTGTAGCAAAACAGATAAGATGTATCAGGAAAAAGTTAGACATTAACTGTCTTAGGTGGTAGTTTAAACGGATGTGACAAAAAGACTTCTTACTTGAATACCGGTCAGAAAATAGAGAACTAATCTGAACATAAAATTATGTGTTATGCAATCCCTGGAAATGTAAAAAATATTGCCGGCAATCTTATTACCGTAGATTATTTTGGTGAGAAGAGGAAGGCACGGAATGACTTTTATGAACTTCAGATCGGTGATTACGTTTATGCCCAAGGTGGATTCGTAGTAGAGAAAATAGATAGAAAGGATGCGGAGGAGATCCTGGACACATGGAAGGAACTGTTCTTTGAGTTGAAGAAAACCGATGCAAAGCTTTCCCGGTTATATAATGATAATACCAATCTGGATAAGGGATTTTTGAAGATTGTTGATAGAGCAACATATGGTAGGTCAATAGCTCATGAGGAGGCGTTAAGATTACTCCTAAGCAACGATCCTGACGAAATAGATGTATTACACAAATCAGCAAATTTCATACGTCAGAAGTTTTTAGACAATGGCTGCTGTGTTCACGGAATTATTGAGTTTTCAAACACGTGCGTTTGTCAATGTACATACTGCGGCATTAATTCAGAAAACACCACACTTAAACGTTTCAGTCTCAACACCGGAGAAATTCTTAATGTTGTTGAAGATGCAGTAAAACGCTTTGGATTTAAGGGAATCGTCCTGCAATCGGGTGAAGATCCATTTTACCGGTCAGAAGATATTTTAGATTTGATTAAAAAGATACGAGAAAATTATCCAGTATTTATCTTCCTGAGTGTTGGAGAAAGGGAAGAGGGATTTTATCGGGAGGCGTTCAATGCTGGTGCCAAGGCGGTCCTGTTTAGATTTGAAACATCTGACAGTAATCTATATTCAAAGCTTCACCCTCATTCATCTCTGGAAAAAAGGGCCAGATATCTTGAGCTATTTAAAGAGATCGGATACATTATTGCCACCGGAAGTCTCATTGGTCTTCCCGGACAGAATGCTGAAAGTGTTATTGACGATTTTATGTTTGCTAAAGAGCTGGGTTGTGATATGTACTCTTTTGGTCCATTTATTCCACATCCGGATACTCCGCTTTCCAGCCAGAATACACCCGATGCAGAATATATGCTTAAAGCCATTTCTGTTTTAAGGCTTATCGATCCCTACGGAAAGATTCTTGTAACAACGGCTCTTGAGTCTATAAACCCACAGACTAGGCGACAAGCCCTTATGGGAGGAGCAAATTCAATAATGCTAAACCTTACACCCAAAGATTATGTTGGATTCTATGATATCTACCCCAACAGGGCTACAGTAGATGTATCTGTAGAGAATCAGATTGCAGACGCGCAGCAACTGCTTAAAAGTATTGGAAGGGCCCCTACGGATTTAGGAATATGAAAAATTTTATTAACGAAGAAAAGATATTTGATACTCTGGGAGAAACAGAAAATCCTTCCCGTAAACATGTCGAAACTATAATTAATAAATCCTTAGAATTAAAAGGTCTCAGCCCTGAAGAGGCAGCCGTACTTCTCAATTGCGAAGAGAAGGCTGTGTTGAACAGAATATTCGAAACGGCGAAACAGATAAAAGAGACAATATACGGTAACCGCCTTGTTTTATTTGCACCTCTCTATCTATCAAATAGATGTATTAACAATTGTCTTTATTGTGGTTTCAGCCAAGATAACTTAAATAGTGAAACACGACTTTTAGATGCAGATGGAATATGCGGGGAGACCAGGGCTCTGATCTCACAGGGGCACAAAAGGCTCCTCATTGTCGCTGCAGAAGACCCTGCCATCAATATAGACTATTTAGAAGAGGCGATAAAAACCGTCTACGATACGAAGGAAGGCAACGGCGACATAAGAAGGGTAAACATCAATATCGCGCCAATGGAAGTCGAGGATTTTAAAAGGCTAAAAAATACCGGAATAGGAACTTATCAGTTATTTCAGGAAACATATCATAAAGAGACATATAATCAACAGCACACATCCGGTCCAAAATCTGACTATATAAAACGGCTTTACGCGTGCGATCTTGCTCAAAGCGCCGGTATAGATGATGTAGGCATAGGCGCGCTGTTTGGTTTGTATAACTACAAATTTGAGGTGTTGGCACTGCTGTATCATACTATGCACCTTGAAGAAGTGTTCGGGGTCGGTCCTCATACTATTTCCGTTCCAAGGCTTGAACCGGCACAAGGCTCTAGTATAGCTTCTAATCCCCCCTACCCGGTATCAGATACTGATCTTAAAAAGATAATTGCTGTTCTCCGTCTTGCCGTCCCGTATACGGGTATAATACTTTCCACAAGAGAGAATGCGGTCTTAAGAAATGAGCTTATTTATCTCGGTGTATCACAAATATCTGCAGGATCAAAGACACTGCCCGGCAGCTACAGCAGTAACAAAAAAGCAGAAGGACAATTCAACATATCGGATGAACGCTCTCTTTCGGAAGTTGTAGAAGATATGACAACCAGAGGATTCATTCCAAGCTTTTGCACCTCCTGCTATCGTACCGGCAGGACGGGTGAAAATTTTATGGACCTGGCCAAACCCGGTGATATTAAGAGCTTTTGTCAGCCAAATGCTCTCCTTACATTTGAGGAATATCTTCTGGACTATAATCCGGAACTTGCCGAAAAGACAAAAGCCCTCATATCATCAGAAATTGATAAAATCAGAGACCCGGAAGTCCGACAGAAGACATCTGGAAAAATAAAGTCTCTCTCCCGTGGAAAAAGAGATCTCTATTTTTAGCGAGTTTTACAAATTCGAAAATCTGCTGTATTTGTATATCCTGAATTCAAGTAATAAGTGCAATTTTCAAGAGTTGACAAACTGGGTTAGTAACTTAGAATAACATTATTACGAATGGAGGAAGAAATGTGGATGATACCGATAAAATTAATGGATTGATAGAAGAGGAAGCATGCAAAAGTGTTAAGATTCTCTTTTTTAAAGATGCTTACACAAAGGAGGGAATAGAGATAAAAGGAGAGAGAATAAAGACGTTATTAGAATCTGAAGACTTAAAGGAGCAAATAAGAGAAACGATAGAGGAAAAGGATGAGGAGACAAAGGCTATAATGAAGTTAACTTTGCCCTATTTCCTTATTTGTCACAAGACTCCGTTATCTGAGGAAGATAAGATGGGGTTTTTCACTGATAATAATATTATAGGTTGTAGTTATGATATTAATTATGATGGCTATTCTGCCAGGTCGGATAACGTTCTTGAACAAAATATTAGATGGTTATTACAAGGCATCAACCGCGATAACTTTAATATAAGACGGCTCCCTAAGTTTGTTTATCCAGAACACATAAAAGACCCTTTTCATCTTACCTCGAAATATAATCGTAAGCTGAATGATAGAGAACTTACAGAATTTAAAGAGAAGATAGCTCCTTTTTGGAAAAGAGGAGGTCATAATTTTTAGTACTCTGACAAAAAGAACCCTTAGAATAACCTTATTACGAATGGAGGTAGAGAGACCATGTCAAAGTCACGCCGTAGAGAAGACACAAAACCTTTTGAAGAACTTACCTTCGAAGAGCAAGCGCATTCAATTAATGCAACAATCATTAATCTGCATAACGCAATTAAACGCCATGTAAAAGACGCTCCTAATTCAAAAAAAACTCAAGAAAAATGTATTGAGCAAATAGGGACGTTTTTTCAGCAACTTATAAAGGAGGAAGAATTATTATGAGTACAATACTTTGAAAAGGAGAATAGTAAATTGACTAGTGTTGTGAGGACTTGCCTGTTACCGAAATTCTCTGAAAGAGAATGAGCAGGCAAACGGATATACTCTTTTATTATGAGTATTTGAAAACAAATCCCTTTTTTTCAATTTGTAAATGAGTATTGAGATACTTCTAACTTCTCCTTAAATACTATTTCTTTCAGAAATTTAGTAGCATCTTCAGCGGGCAAGGGCCTACCAAAATAAAAACCCTGCATAAGATCACACTTATGCTCAAGCAGGAAATTGACCTGCTCATACGTTTCTACACCCTCTGCCACTGACTGTACCCCCATACTTTTTGCCAGAGTGATTATAGCCTTAATAACTGCTTCATCAATATGGTCTTTACCTATACCTTGCACAAAAGGCATGTCAATTTTTATGGCATCAATAGGGAAGCCCTTCAGGTAGTTCAGGGAAGAGCAGATTGTTCCAAAATTATCGATGGTAATACGTGCACCCAACTGGTGTATTTTTTCAAGCAAGATAGTTATCTCTTTAGGATTATCAATAATAGAGTTCTCAGCAAATTCCAGTTCTAAATTACAAGGATCCAGCTCTGTTACAGACAGAATTTTTTGTAACGTATCCCAGAAACATTTCTGCTTCAACTGTCTTAGAGAAACATTTACGGCAAGTGTTGCGTCCTTTGACAAGTAGCCATCTTCCTGCCACTCACGAATCTGCATGCATGCAGTATGAAATATCCATTCAGTGATTGGAGAAATTATACCTGTCTTTTCTGCCATAGGAATAAACTTTTCCGGACTTATTGCCCCTAATTTGCCATGCTGCCAGCTAATGAAGGCTTCCATGCCAATAACGTTGCCATTCATATCAACCTTAGGCTGGTAAAAAAGAGTAAATTCATTTCGGTCAAGCGCATGTCGAAGATCATTTTCAAGATGTATCCGCTTCATTGTTTGTTCATGCAATTCCTGTGAAAAAAACTGATAATTATTTCTTCCCATGTTCTTTGCAAGGTACATTGCAGTGTCGGCAGACTTGCAAATGCTCTCAGGATCATTACCCGCGTTTGGACACATTGCAATCCCGATACTGGAACTGATAAAAACTTCATTATTATCTAACTTATGAAATGGAGCAAGAGTATCAAGGATGCCTTGCGCAACGTGTGCGGCATCGTCAGGATTGCAATCATTAATTAGTATGGCAAATTCATCCCCCCCCATGCGGGCAACTAGGTCATTCTCGCGCACACGACACTTTAACCGATCAGCAACACTTTTAAGTACTAAGTCTCCCACATCGTGCCCCATGGTATCATTAATATCCTTAAAGTGGTCAAGATCCAGAAACATCAAAGCAAATGTGGTGTGACTACGACGTGTTTTAACCAGAGCTCTTAACAGGCCTTCTCGTAATAGTATACGATTAGCCAACCCGGTCACACTATCATAACGTGCAAGTTGTACTAATTGTTCTTCCGCCTGCTTACGTACTTCTATTTCATCCTTAAGCTGATTTAAAGCAAGTTTATTACTTTTAAGGGCAGTCGTCACACTTGTCTCATCCTGTATTGCAAAAAAAGCATAAAATTCTCCATCTTCCTGTGCTGGAATACTGGTAATAAAAGTACTTTGATTACGGAATTTCCCTCCCGGCAGAGGTGATGGTATGAAATATTTATGGAGTTGAGATGAAAAGACAATGGGCGGACTGGAATTGAACACACTCTTTATGCGGTTGGTGTACATATCATTTCCGAGATGTGGAAAATGGATAAGCAGATTTGTTCCAACAATTTCAGTTCTTGAAATACCAGACCAGGCCTCCAGACACCTGTTCCAGAAAATAACGAAAAAATCATTCCTGAGAACAAACTGGCCTATTGGAGAGTGGTCAAGAACAGCAAATTGCTCAGCCTCTTTATTTATATCCTCAATAGTCATTTTTTATATAGTTTATTGATGATTTATAACGTATTGTCGAAAGGACATACTTCGAACACGATAAACATACTTCCTTCTATTTGAAGGTCTTGAATAATAAATGTTGATTTTACCAGAATGATTTTATGATCAGCCGGTATATCATCTATTTTTAAAAGATCTACTAACTCACCTTCCATGTAGTTCGGTAAAGAGTAAGTGACAGGATTTATTGAATAGTTACCTATAGACCCCATTACACCATTAATCATAATATTTCCTACTTCACTTAACGTTCCGGACATTGCAGCGTGCAGGCTGGCTGTTCCAGGCTCTTCATTTATTAGTGCAGCAACCAGTTTTTCAGCGCTCTCTTCAGGAAAGGCAAGCATCGAACTTCCGGTAAATGATCCACTGAAACTCAGTTCTACGGAAGCAAGTTTACCACTTAAACCGACATCACTCTCTTTAAACTCTCCAGCTCGTAGTGCAACAATCGAAGGTACTGCTAATTCGATACGAGATCCCATCAATTCATTGAGTGAAGCGGACGCTTTTCCTATCCCGATGCCAATCAACTCCTTCAAGGCGTTCAAAGGTTTCGCAGGCAATTTCAACATTATATCTGCCCTCCACTGAGAAATATTTCTTCGCCTTTTTGCTTTAATTTCTTTACTAACATATTTCGAAAAAATAGAAACTCCTCTACAAACAGTACCTTTGCCATATTTTTTTCTTCCCCATATAAATTCCTGATTAAATATATATGTTTTGTATAAGCTATTTGTGTGCCAAAAAGTTAACTTAATACCTGCAAATTTAACATTTCCCCTGGAATGCTCTTAATACTTATTTATCAAGAAGTTAGGCAGTTCGTAAAATATAGATTGTTATAATACCGGTCTCAGCTTTTAATATAAAAAATCCTTCTGTCTAATTAATATACATTGTCATCTGTTTTTGTAAGTCAACGATCACTGTCACAGACTTGTTTAGTCACCCTAACACACCCGGTTGTTTACCATCTTAATCAGTCAGTATTTGCTATTTGGTGCAGAAAAAATCAGACGACTAACAACTATTAAAGCGCTATCACGACAGAATATATTTGTCTCTAAAACTCAGTAATGACCGGTTAGGTTTTTGCGTGTGCTGCCTTTGTCATACCCGAACGCTTTTATCGGGTATCTAAAGGACTGTTCATCCTGGATTCCCGCTAAGCTTGTCCTCATGCCTGCCCGGATGAATCCGTTCGCCAGCCCGACAAGCATTCTGGCGGGAACTGGAAAACGGGAAAGAATGTCCGGCTGAATTGGTATAGACGGAATGGAATGACAAATTGAGACAATATATGGAACGCGTCAAAAGCTAACCGGACGCTACTGTCATAAACGAGGAATACTTCTTTGATAATCAACTATTATTTAACACTCTGCAAATAAACTGCGCAACCTCTACCGCCCCATTAGGATCGTTTCGCTCTATTCCGGGCAAATCAACAATTTCATGAAGATAAGACAACCAGCCAGCCCCTTGAAATTGAACCTCAGAAATAGCACGGCCATTCATTTGTTTTTTTACAAACTCTTCAAGTATATCCGATTCCTTAAAATTGGAGCGAGGAATGTATCCGTAAGGAACTCCCGCATGATAGACCTCTGCAAGGGTGCTATAACCCAGTTTGCCGATTACGGCATCACAGGCATTGACAATGTCAGGATGGAAAAAATCAGAGTGACGGGGTAACAGCACTAAATTATCAACAAGCCGCATTGTTTGACTACACCCGGGGATAATAAAATAAATATCACTTTGGTCTGCCAGTCGTTCTAAGAACTGATATTTCTCCGGTATCCCACCCATCGTAATTAACACGACCTTTACTCCTTCCGGGATAGACAGTCCTTGTCTGATTTGCTGCGAAGTAGCCCTTACTTCTCTGCTGATCGGTACCGCACTAAGATCTACGTTCTGGTAAGAGCAAACAGGTTCTGTTTGAATGTGATAATCTACATAGTTGTATATCTTCCTTAGATAATCAACGAATTTACCTACAGGAAAATCTGTACTTATATAGTTTTCATAAACCCAGTCCCAGGTAAAGTTTTCAACCAATACCGAAGGAATGCCGGCTTTACGCGCTACCGCAATCCCCATTGGAGAAATATCACAAATGATTAACCTGCATTCTAACTTGCTAATCTCTTTTGATAAACGCATAATATGAGACTGATCATAAGGCAGGAAGCTATTAAGCCTACAAAGAGTTTCCGGCAAATCCTCACGAAGAGGTGTCTCCTGGACTATACCTATATCCGTCAATAAATTGTGATACAAGAAAATCCCGGCAATTGATTGTTCAAAAAACCACTCGGGGATTGTTGTAAATATTTGGAATTTTATCGAAGGATTAAGCTTATGCATGGCGGCCATTACAGCACAAGCGCGTGCGGCATGACCGTAGCCATGAGGTGAGATGAAATACGCAATTGAAAGCATACTTTAATTTATTTTCTGCAAATCATTGAAAAAGCTATATTATAAATGACTTTCATGAAGCATTACCAAAACACTCATCATGGCAGTTGACCAGATGACATCTACCGGAAGATGTTGTTCACAGGTAGAATCAAGTAAAAGATCTGATCTGGAGGAAAACTCTTCATCGCCTTTCCAAAGTATTATTGTAACCGGGACCCTTGGAAAAGGAAATAGTCTCAGAGATGCATCTCCATAATCCAAAACTTCGCTACCAATTTCTATACCCCTCTGTACGAATCCTTCAATATCACTGCCATATTTACCGGTAATCCTGTCAAGAGGAAGTACGTGTGTTCCTTTAGCATATATATTTCCTCCTTTCAACGTTTCCGGTCTTATCAGCTCTTGTATGGGAGGAATATCCTTTGCGTTTACAAGATACCGGAGAATTGATAATTTCGAATAGTCACCAAGTTTATTCAGTAACAGATCACTCTCTTGTGAATCGCTGTGCATAGCTTTGCCTGTCATAGAGACAATAATGTTCTGGCCAAATGATTTCAATGTATAGGTATTTAGGGGCCTATCATAAGCCACTTTTGCCCTGTTGCACACATCGTCAGGGTTAAGCCCCCCAAGGAGCTCCCAGGCTTTCGATTCACCAGTCTCTGTTTTTAAAGGTATAGTCATTTTTGACAACTATTTAATGTTCTTCTTTAAAATATACTAAGCGAAAATAGTAATGTGAAGTAACAACATGCTAGATTCCCGAATCGAGTTGAGACCTCAGGAATTCCATTACACTATGTAAAACAATATAAAGGCCACAATTGTCAGAATCGCCACAACGTAATACAATAATTTACTCTGAAGCACAGATGTTTTCGTCTGCGTATTTGATTCTTCAAACGCAGGGAGATCGAGCCCATCATACATAGTATCCTCGGACCATCCGGTTTTTTCATCTGAACCACAATCAGGACATGACTTTGCTTTTGCCAGTACCTCCGCCCCACAATTTGGACAATCAAAATAATCGGACATAATGTTATCTCCTCCCCGATAATAATCAAAAAGATATCAGATTGATCACTGATAAAATAAGATCTACCTGCTCGCACATGATTTCAGCCTTTTTGTATTTAACTATCTTAACATTAAGGCATTCAAAAGTTGAATCCTTTTTTTACTAAAGAGTATCAGAAATTTTTTTGTGATAATTTAAGCGTTATCTATATAATTTGCAAAGCGCAATCTCATGATCTTTTTCACAGAAGTTACTAAGATAACAATGTTTTCAACTTGTGCAGATCAGTGATCTAAAAAAAGAATGAAAAACTTATCGTTTTTAAAACTATTTTACTTTCTTAGAATCTTTGTTGAAAAAGTTGATATATACTATAGAATTCTTCAGGATACAGAACAGGAAACTATTGTTACTTTTTTTTAATTATATAGGAGAATTTCAATATGTTAGAGTCATTTAGACAGGAACATACTGAAATCATTAATATTCTCGACAAAATAGACAAATTAGGAGTTAGTTCGAAAGAAGGTCATGAAACACTGTTAATGGCAAAAGAACTCATCCTGAAACACGTGGAAAGAGAAGACAAAAATTTCTATCCGAAGATTAAAAAAGCAGCAAAAAACAATCAAATGCTTGAGAAACTTTTAATTGAATTCGATAAAGACATGGATCAATTGTCACATTACATTCTTAATTTCTTTGATGTCAGTTCCTCGTGTGAGAATAAAGGTACTAATTTATTTACAAATAAGTTCGTTGAAGTTCTTAAAAGAAGAATCCTTCGGGAGGAGAACATTTTATTCCCAGCATTCGAAAAATTACAGAAAAACAAGTATTTAGGTATGAAGTTTGACAGGAGAATAGCAGACAGAAGAATTAGCGAACTACGGTCGGTACCGTCTCAGTATGAGAAGATTGATAGTAGTGAAATAGAGAACAAAAGATCGATAGAAAGAAGGAAAGACAAAAGACATCCCATTCATACATGGTTTATTATATACAAGAAAGAATTCGTATTTTATCTCTTTGTATTAATAATCTGTATAATAGCTGCTGCAATAGGTATTTTTATAGTCCATTCGCCTGACACCAAACGTGAATTTATAGAACATACAGACTATAAACGAAAGCAGAAAAAGTTAAATAGAGGCAGAACGAGTGTAACAGAAAATCCGAAAACGGAAACATACTACATTCAATAGAACGGTGTTAAGAATAACTGATATCCGTTTTTAATACGGTATTTATCATTGTTTCCTACCAGCAGGCATATAAAACCACAGGATGATATAGGCAATCAAGCCAAGACCACTGATAAATAGCGAAATAAGAAAAATGACTCGCCATAACCATGATGGAGTATTAGTGTATTCCGCAAAACCTCCACAGATACCAGCTATATTCTTGTCGCGGACTGATTTTCTCAATTCATTCAGATTCTTTTTACGCTCTACCACCTAGCTTCCCTTTCTCTTTGTATACATTATAATATACAAATAATGTTTAGTTAACCAATGCTACTTTTTATCATTTGGTTAAACGCCTGATTATATTTTTTTATTTTAAATATAATTATTGGTATGGGCAAGCCTAAAACGGTTAAAGCTGATGCTCCCGTAGTATCAGTACGGGAAGAAAAGAAAGTTGTTTTTATCTACATCTAAAATGAATACAGGATAATGGAAATAGTTGATGATTACTATATTGTGAAGAGACACAAAGGATTGAAGAACGGGAAGATTGATAAGAAAAACAAGAAGAATATTAATGATGAAATTAGGATTTAAAATTATGGTTTAAAGCTATTGGCTTGGATTCCTTAAAACGGTTTGAACGAATCGCAATTATGGGCGAATCTGTTATTTATCTCTGCTTCTTTTTTTTTATCAAATGTTGGGAGATATCGTCGACCAATTGAAAAATCGTGGATAAATCGTTTCATGAATTTATCTTTATTATTAGGACAATCATCAGTATTAAATAATTGACAGTTATCACATTTTTTTTTGGAGAACATATAAATCTTCTTTATCACTTCTAAAATCTGTTCATGGATTTCTGTAAATCTAACTCCAAAACCAATTATCGTGCTGTCCAGGTGTCTTTTTGCGCGTATAACTCTTCCGTTGCATATTAGGACAGGAGCTAAAAGAGGAAAGCCTATTTTTAAGTTCAGAACGGTATCCACTGCAAAATTCTTTCTGGCATAAAAGAACATACCGGCAGCACTTAAATTCGTTAGATTGATTATATCCCAACCTTGGAAAATCATGTTTTCGTTTCGTCTAACTTGCAAAATTATAAAATATGGTTTATTTATTCTTACATGTTTTCTTTGTTCACCAATCTTATACCTTGTAAAAGATCCTATTTGATATAGAGTAAACCCTTGAATTATTAACAAGTTTTATGCCAAATTGGTTAGTAAACATTTATTGAATTTATAAATAAGTGCTATGTCATCTAAATACATTATTTGACGGTAACTTATGTTATTCCAGGATTATGCTTTTGTTGTAATAGTAGTTTTCAACAGAGAGAGTTATTGGAAAAACAGTGTGCCATGCTACAATAGTGTACTGATCAATAGTGTGCCATTGTATAAAGATATGGGTCTCTTATTCACAAATCAAAACGTGACCCCGTGTCACCATCTGATCTGTTATTTATTATATTTTACTTGATTATAAATAGATCATTTAAATAATTGAAAATATCTAAGAATCATTGGCATTGTATAAAATGAAAGGAAGTAAACTGATGATGAGCAAGAAGCTATTAATAATAACCATAACCTGCTTTTCTTATCTTTTTCTGTTCACTGGTTTTGTAGTTGGCGATAAGTCTAAGTTGGTGGAAGAAAAAATAGAGGAGCATAAAGATAAACAGGACAGCTTAACAGACGAAGAGAAAGCAGCAAAACGAGAAGCTAAGAAGGCTGAGAAAGAAAAAAAGAGAGAAGCTATAAAGGCTGAGAAAGAAAAAAAGAGAGAAGCGAAGAGGGCTGAGAAAGCGAAAAAACAAGAAGCAAAGAAGGCGAAGAAAGAAAGAAAGCGAAAAGCAAAAACAGAGTATCACAAAGGTGAACGGGACAGCTTAACAGACGAAGAGAAAGCGTCAAATTTGAAAGCCTGGGAAGAATCCTGGGAAGAATGGGACAGCTTAACAGTCAAAGAGAAAGCAGAAAAGCGAAAGCGAGAGGCTAAGAAGGCCAAGAAAGAAAAGAAACGAGAAGCAAAGAAGGCTGAGAAAGCTAAAAAGCGGAATACAAAGAAGGCCAAGAAAGAAAAGAAGCGAGAAGCAAAGAAGGCCGAGAAAGAAAGAAAACGGGAAGTAAAGAAGACAGAGAAAGCAAATAAACGAGAAGCTAAGAAGGCTGAGAAAGAAAAAAAGCAGGAAGCTAAGAAGGCTGAGGTAGCAAAAAAGCAAGAAACTAAGAAGGCTGAGGAAGTAAAAATGCAAGAAGCGAAGAAGGCTGAGGAAGCAAAAATGCAAGAAGCTAAGAAGGCTGAGGAAGCAAAAAAGCAGGAAGCTAAGAAGGCAGAGGAAGCAAAAAAACAAGAAGCCAAGAAGGCTGAGGAAGCAAAAATGCAGGAAGCTAAAAAGGCTGAGGAAGCTAAAAAGGCAGAGAAAAAGAAGGGTCGTAGCGATGGTGACAGCAAAAGTGATGACGGCAAACGCGATGAATAGTATTTAATATATTGACACGGGTGCCACTCTTTTTCGCAGATGGCACTCGTGCTTTTATCTTCCACCTTTTACAAAAAACAGATTACACCATTAATAACGTTTGGTTAACCAATGTCATATCATTAGCATTTAGTTAAACGTCTGGTTTGTTTATTGCTGTTCAAACCTTAATCACTGATCAAGGTTTGAACTTGTACACCCTGCATATATTCATTGGTTTGTTAAATGTTGAGACCTGACCCCGTCTCTTCCCCTCTTCATTGGTTTGTTAAATGTTGAGACCTGACCCCGTCTCTTCCCCTCAGCAAAATTCTTAATACTGCAAGCTCACTCTGTTGAAATATGGGTTCTGGTGGGATAATAAAAAAACCTACATCTCTCCTTAAATGAAAAATGTAGGCGTCTGTATGATAAGACAATATTGGTGTATAACTACCTAACTTGTATCAACCGCTCTCTTTTTCCGTCTGCGTCTTACTTCCGCACCTGCAAGCCCTGCTAAGCCGATGCCAAGGAGCAAGATAGTCGAAGGCTCTGGAACGGCGTTGAAGTCCAAGCTTACGCTGTTGCCGGTCTGGTTGATGAAGAAAGAACCGCCGCCAAGGTTGTTGAAAAAGCCGCTGTAGTCTAACATGAATGCGTCGGCAGAGAAGCCCGAGATTCCACCACCCGTGGTAAAGAGTGTCCAGCTATAGTCTTGCGTGTAGTCAAAGTTCGCAAGCAGGCCCGGATTGTTGTTCGGGAGCAGCGAATCGATATCGATCAGAAACGGGTTGGCGTCCGTAGCGGTGATGCTTAGCGTATCGACGATTGAGATCAGGTCCCAGTCTGTGCCGGCGATGCCGTCTGCGTCGTTAATTTCCCACAAGAGCGAGCCGCCACCTTCGAGTATGCCGCTACCCCAGTTCATGGTGCCAGGGCTCATGCCAGGAGCGATTGCACCGCCAGAGTTGATGGTGACAGGGCCGTCGATGAAGCCGTTTCCACCAAGTGTCGCCCCACTATTGACCACGACCGCCCCGGTGCCTGTCGCGGAGCCGCTGCTGTTGTTTACCAGCAGGGTCCCCGAATTAACGGTCGTCATTCCCAAATAAGTATTCGCGTTTGTAAGTGCAAGGCTACCCGCACCGCTCTGGGTTATGTTGCCTGTACCGCTGATCACATCGCTATAGGTCACGTCGTTCAAGAGATTGAAAATAAGCGAAGCGTCGTTGGTGACGTCGCCAGTAATGGAGCCTGTCGTGCCACCATTGCCGATCTGTAGCGCACCGGCGCTGATGGTAGTGCCGCCGGAGTAGCTGTTGTTACCAGTCAGGGTAAGAGTGCCTGCGCCATCTTTAATAACCCCCTTGCCAGTTCCAGAGTCCGTGATTATACCGGACTGTGTTCCTGATCCATTGTCCATGTTCAGCCTTGAATCATTCTGAAGCACGATGTTGTTGCCGATGTTTACGCCATCGCCATATGCAATCATCGGTGCAGCACCGTCATCAGCAATGGTGATATCTCCTGTACCCGCAGCACTGCTGTTTGCCAGTGACAAAGTACCTTTGTTGACAGTCGTTCCACCGGAGTAGGTGTTGCTGCCATTCAACGTAAGAGTACGCGAGGAAAATTTGACAACGCGGCCTGTGCCGCTGATATTCCCGCCGAATGCCTGGTCCTCTTCGGTTCTGAAGTCCAGTATGCTGTTGTTGGTGACATCACCCAGGATCGACCCGTTTATGCCGCCATTGCCGAGCTGCAGCGTACCACCACTGATGGTCGTGCCGCCCGTGTAGGTGTGGTTGCCGGACAGCCTGACGATGCTGTCCATGATGGTCACGTTTCCTGTGCCGCTGATGTTGCCATTAAGCGTTATGTTGGAGTCACGATTGAAGATCAGGGAGGCGTTGTTGGTGATGCTACCGGTAATCGACCCGTTATTACCAAGCTGAAGTACGCCATTGCTGATGGTAGTCCCACCGGTGTGTGTATTCTCTCCAGTAAGAGTCAGTAATCCTGCTCCACTCTTGTGAACCTTAAAGCTTCCGCCAGTTTCGCTGATGACGCCGGAGTAGATTGAGTCTCCGCCGTCACGCTGGAATACTACGTTACTTTGCAGGTCAATATCGTTGGCAATGTCGAGGTTGGCGTCGATATTGATGGCCGTTCCTCCGAGCACCGTAATGTCGCCACTCCCGGCCGCATTGCTGTTGGTCAGCTTGAGCTTTCCATCGCTGAAGGTCGTGCCGCCGGCGTAACTGTTGTTACCGCTCAGCGTAAGGCGTCCCGCGCCTTTTTTTGTCAGACCGCCTGTGCCGTTTATGACATTGTCGAAGGTCAGGTTATTGGAACGATCGAAAGTCAGCATGCCGTCGTTGGTGACGTCACCGGTGATCGATCCGCTCGTGCTGCCATTACCAATCTGAAGCTCGCCTCCGTTAATGGTTGTGTTACCTCCGTAAGTATTGGTACCCGTGAGGGCAAGTGTGCCAGTGCCGCTCTTGGTAAGCCCTCCCAACCCGTCAATTGTCTGTGAGATCGTTGTGTTGTTACCATTTGTATTGAGATCGCCACCACCGGCATTCAGCGTGATCGCCCGATTAGAGGCCAGGTTGAATGCGTTATCAAAACGCAGGGCACCGCCATCGAAGGTAAGCGAGCCGTTGGCGTTGCCCAGGCCGTTGTCAGCCAAGACTGCAAGTGTACCATAGTTGATGTTCGTGCCGCCAGAGTAAGTGTTGCTACCGGTGATCTTCAGGGTGCCTGAGCCAACCTTGGTAACCTTAAAGTTTCCGCCAGTTTCACTGATGATGCCGGAGTGGATTGAGTCGCCTGATCCGGCACGCTGGAGCTGCACATCACTTTGCAGGTCAATGTCGTTGGTAACGTCGATGATTCCACTACCGCTGAAGGTGATTTTATTTCCTCCGTCCACAATAATGTCTCCGCTTCCGGCCGCATTGCTTTTGGTCAGCTTGAGCCCTCCGCTGCTGAATGTCGTGCCACCGGCATAACTGTTGTTGCCGCTCAGTGTAAGGGTGCCCGCGCCGTTCTTGGCCATGATGCCTGTGCCGCTGATCACTCCGCCTAAAGTCAGGTCGTTGGAGCGATTGATAGTAAGCATGCCGTTATTGGTAACGTCGCCGGTGATCGATCCGCTCGTACCGCCATTACCGATCTGAAGTACACCCCCGTTAATGGTTGTGTTACCTCCGTATGTATTGGTGCCCGTGAGGGCAAGTATGCCATTACCGCTTTTGGTAAGCCCTCCCGACCCTCCGATCGCCTGTGAGATCGTAGGGTTGTTACCATTGGTATTGAGATCGCCACCACCGGCATTCAGCGTGATCGCTCGCGTGGCGGACAGGTCGAAGGCACCATTGAAAAGCAGGCTACCGCCATCGAAGCTGAGCGAGCCGCTGGTATCGCCCAGTTTGGCGTCGGCCGAAACAGCAAGTGTACCGTTGTTGATATTTGTGCCGCCGGCGTAGGTGTTATTCCCTGTAAGGGTTAAGGTGCCTGCACCGCTCTGGGACACACTGCCCGTACCGCTGATGGCGCCGCCAAAGCTCAGGTCGTTGCCTCTATTGAAGACCAGCGAACCGTTGTTGGTAACACCGCCATTGCCCCGGATCGATCCGTTGTTGCCGCCGGTGCCGATCTGCAGCGTCCCGTCGCTGATAGTCGTGCCGCCGTCATAGGCGTTGTTTGCTTTGAGGATAAGTGTGCCACCGCCAGTCTTGTTAATGCTCCCAATATCTATGCCAGGATCTTGGATCAAGCCGGACTGTGTGGCAGTGCCGGTGGATACATTCAGGTTGACGTCGGTGGTCAGAGTGATAGCGTTGGTAATGTTGATGTCTGGGGTATATGCAATGGTTGCTCCCCCATTCTGAACAACGATAGTGCTCGTCCCGGCGGCGCTGTTGTTGCCCAGTGCGAGTGAGCCTTGATAGAGATACGTGCCACCGATGTAGGTGTTGGCGCCGGTCAGGGTGAGTGTGCCATCACCTAGTTTTCTCAGCGAGTTACCGCTGAGTGCCTGGGAAATCGTTGTGTTGTTACCGTTTGTGTCAAAACTGCCGCTGCTGAGGGAGATCGCCCTCGTGCCTGAGAGGTTGAACGAGTTGTCGAAACGCAGGGTACCGTTTGAAAGGCTCAGTGAGCCGTTGGCGTTACCCAGATTGCTATCGGACGAGATCGCCAGCGTGCCTCCTCCATTGATAGATGTTCCACCGCTGTAGGTATTGTTGGCAGACAGCGTCAACACACCGGTACCGGTCTTGGTGAACCCGCCGGCACCACTGATCACTCCAGTGAAAGCATGGTCAGTATTGCTGGCACCAATAGTGCCATTGTCTCCCAGCACCAGGCTGCCACTGCCCGTGAGGCTGCCGAACTCCGTAGCCGTCAAGAGCCGCAATGTTGAGTTGCCGTCTACGAAAACATCCGTTTTTGTCCTCAGGGCCAGGGGATTGGTGATTTCCACTATGGCGCCGGTATTTAGGGACAAATCCTTAGTATCCTTCCATAGGCTGTTGTCGCCCGCCAGGATCAGCTTGTCGACCCCGCCGATTGAACCGTTAACATCAATGTCCCCTGTCACAAATTCCAGACTATTATTATCAGGGGTGTTTACAAACCTGCCATTGAGCGTAATCGTGTCCTCGCCAGCTGTCGTATCGTAAATGTTGATATTATTAGGGTGCAATTCGCCAGCAAACCAAAGGTCATTATTGAAAACGTGATCACCTCGGTAGTTGGTGATCCCAGCAGCCAGCACCAATACATATTTGTCATAGGTACTCTGGAGATTCGTCTCCACATAGTCGCCAGGAAACGTGCCATCGAAGACATAGTTGCCAAGGGCGGCATTGCCTATGGTAGAATAGCCAAGATAGATGGATGAAATATATTCGCCGTTGCCCGCAGTACCACCAGGATCCTTCGAGCCGTCAAGAGTGACGTTATATGTCGCATCAACAGCACCGCTGTTGGCTGCAAACTCGACGGCTTGCCAAATCTGTTGTGCACGCAAGTTATCTTCAGAGTCGAGCCAGTTCCCGGCTGTTTCCCAGGAGCCGTCCCCTGTTGCATTGGTAAACCAGGTAAGATAGGATTCCACCCCATAGGCACGAGGCGACGAGGCGACATGCACAAGCGAGAGTAACGTGATGGTAAGCAGTATTGTGATCTTGGATAGTTTTTTCATGAAACTCCTCATTCTTATGCCGTTACTGGCATACCGGTAAACTGAAAGTTGTCGGAAACACTCAAAATATACTCTTTCAATAAAGGTTTTTTACGTATACGGGAGCGTAGAATATACAGAGATTATAAGAGGAAAACAAATGTTTTACGAAAGTAACGCTTTATAAAGCAAGCACACATCCTGCTATCCATCGCATTGGCAATTTTTAACAACATTCTACACTTAAAAATTCAGCACAAATTTGCCAAAATGCATGGTTCTTCAGAAGCAGGACAATCGTAGTAGAAGGCGTTTAAGAAAAATAATAATAAACTAGACTTTTGTCAATGTCGTCAATGATTTTCAATATGGGGGCATGTGTCCTGTGCTTCCGAAATGTATATCTATACATCCCGCTCACAACCTGAACATGATAAAAGGAGTTTTATAAGAGTTATCCCCACCATCACTCTACTCGCTCAAATTTCATTCTGGTGACGGTCTAGTGACAGTATTTTATGGCCTTGAAAAACAGTAAGTACTTGAGACACAGAGGGTTAATAACAGCCCGCAGTGGGAATCGAACCCCCATTCTGTTGTATAAAAAAGGGGTATGGTAATTTGCTCACCATACCCCTCATAAATTTTGGTCACGAGATGGCAACACCTTCCAGGATTTTACCAGCCTCTACTTATTATTTTTATTGACTCGTACTTTTCAGATAGTCTTTTATCTTTTCAACCTCTTTTAATGTTATCAACTTTCTGTGTTCCATGGTATCGTACATAGAGTCGGTTATCTCTGACCACTCGTCAGGAGTATAGTCATAGTCGCCAGTAACCGGTAGCGGGTGACAAGCAGAACATATAAACTGGTAAAGATACTGACCGAACAGGTCCTCTTCTTCCTTATGTAACTCCTCTTTTACTAACTCTTCTTTACGCGGATCCTCTTTGATTAACTCCTTTTTCAGATAGTCTTTTATCTTTTCAACCTCTTTTAATGTTATCAACCTCCTGTGTTCCATGGTGTCATACATAGACTCGGTTATTTCCGACCACTCTTCAGGGGTATAGTCATAGTCGCCAGTGTCCGGTAGTGCGTGACAGGCAGCACATATAAACTTGTAAAGGTGCTCACCGAACAAATCCACTTCTTCCTTATGTAACTCTTCTTTTACCAATTCTTCTTTTGCCAACACCTCTTTTACCAATTCCTCTTTTACCAACTCTTCTTTTGCCAGCTCTTCTTTTGCCAACTCCTCTTTTGCCAACGCCTCTTTTACCAACGCCTCTTTTACCAACACCTCTTTTACCAACGCCTCTTTTACCAACTCTTCTTTTACCAACTCCTCTTTTACCAACTCTTCTTTTGCCAACTCCTCTTTTACCAACTCCTCTTTTGCCAACTCCTCTTTGATTAACTCCTCCTTTTGGATATCCTTTGTCACCGTTGTCGTACAACCTGAAATAATCGGCGGAATAAGAAGCAGAAAAACTATCAAAATTGTATAAACGTTAGAACTTTTCCTCATATTCAGTTCACCTTTCTATAATTATCAATAATGCCTGGCGCCACTTGACACACTAAGTATCTTGTTAATGAACTTATGGAAGCAATCCCAACGTTTCACACGGCGATTCTTAATGCCAAATATGGGGCAAGATTAAACAGAAATATACCTATTCTTGAAAAATGCCGTACTTGCGTAGTGAATTAAGTCGAAACATTCAACTGACGCTTTAAACCACTTTCCCTGAAGCTTATATAACCAATCGTGAGCCAACGAAAAAATCAAGAAACACCCTATAAGTATTACGTAATTAATCACACTACACCAACCGAGAAAATCACGAATTACTTAAACTGTCATTATTTACAACCTTTCCTTATAAATAACAATAAGCTGAAAACGTTTACATAACGTATCGCCTATTCTTTAATATCCCTCACGTAACTTAGTGAGTGTTTGATGCCTCTTGTGTCAAGTCCCTGCGCATTCTCAATCGCAGGGTTTCTGGTTCTACCCATATATTCTTTAAATTTATTGCTTTCCGTATTGCACCCCTCTTTAAGTGGTTAATCTTGCGTCTCTATTAACAGCAGCACCTCAAGGGTCTCACCGCCCTCTATATATTTTCTGTAATTTGCCGCACGCACCTTCTTTTAATGCTATTGATAGTTTCAATGAGCTATCGGAGAAGAACTGAGAGTCGCTAGATAATACAAATCTGAACTGTAAGTTTTGAGAGTTTTATTGATAGTATGGTAAATTAGATTGGTATATTTCGTGACACATGTATCCCTGGCTTCTTTTTCCCCCAGAATACATGTGTTTAACAGTTCTTTTTCTGAAAAGCTATCTTAGTCCATATTTATAGACTTCTATAAGGCTGATAAGTGTTATTTTAATCAAATCAGTAAATTCATTCTCCCCACAATCCCATCTTCCTCTCCCTTGCCTGTTTATACGCTCTTAAAGATCTTCCCTGTTATTTTACATGCATCACTTATTTTAGAGAATAACCAGTGAGCTCATGCCATAGTCCTGAAATATAATCTTTACAATAAAATATACTATTTTTTAGGGGAGGGAAACAGTAACATGCTATTATAAACATAACTATCAGAATGCAAATAAAAGAGTTTCTACTCATATTACAATCCCCTCTCTCTTGACTCTTGACTCTTGACTATGCACTTCTTCTCTGTTAATGATTACGTCCTTTGGGGCCTCAATGCCCAATTTGATTTGAGTATTGTCTATCGTCTATTTGTTTTTTACATAAATCAACTTAAATCGTCCCTTTAGATTTTCACGTTGTTCAATTTCAAATTGTTTAGTTGATTTAATCAAAGGAGTCAGCTTTTGGAAGCCATAGTTTCTAGAATCAAAATTGGGTTGCTTTTTCTGTAGAAGATTCCCAACTTCTCCAAGAAATGCCCAACCATCATCATCTGCTAAATCGGAGATGGTAGACGAAATCAGTTTAATCACTATTGGAGTTATTTTATCGACATCGCTTTTTTGTGAGGCCTTACTCTTCGGGAGTTCAGATTCACTTTCATCAGGTTGGTTTTTAAGAATTTCAATATATATGAATTTATCACAAGCAACGATAAATGGTTTCGGTGTTTTCTTCTCCCCAATTCCAAATACTTTCATTCCGGCCTCACGAAGCCTTGTTGCCAGACGTGTAAAATCACTGTCGCTGGATACCAGACAAAAACCATTAACTTTTTCTGAATATAGAATATCCATTGCATCAATAATCATTGCGGAATCTGTCGCGTTTTTTCCTCTTGTATATCCATATTGTTGAATTGGAGTAATAGCATTTTCCAGAAGGAGATTCTTCCACTTTGATAGCTTTGGCTTAGTCCAGTCTCCATAAATTCTCTTAATGGTAGGATTGCCATACTTAGCAATTTCTTCCATCATCTCTTTCACATAAGCAGAAGGTATATTATCACCATCTATTAATACTGCGAGTTTTAAATCCATAAAATCTACCTCTATTTTGTTTTATACAATAGAACCACAAAGCAATTGTAAAACGTTGAAAACAATTTTTATATATCAAGCACTGTGATAATAAATTCCGAATAATTTTTGACAATATTACTATTATAATGATACACAAGGAATCAGATTACTACTTTGTGATAAAAAAGTGCGAAAGCTCATACACTTGCATCCCTGTAAAAACAAACTTAATTCATGAAAAGCATATCCATCATCTAATGGTTTTATGTCTGATTGAAATGGTAATTCGGTAGATCGAGTAAATATAGCAGTATGATAGGCAGGTTATTGACTAAAAGCAATAGTAAAAATGAACTTAAACATCTGTATTCACAGGGATATTACTGGTGATATGGGGTTTGGGGTGGGTTTCTCCAAAATGTAATACGTCAATACAAAAACAAGTTCTTAATTCCTTGAATCAAGTCTATTTTGAACAAATCTATCAATCATTTTCTTGTTCTTGTATGATATGTTAGTAAATTTAACACTAAAATGTCCTTTTTCAGAATTGCTATCATATTCGCCCTTGTGCCTAATTATTCCTTTAGCCTTAAAAGGTGTTTCGTTGAGTAAGGTAAGGATTAGATCAACTTCCTTGTTAATGTTAAGTCCCCTGAATTCATGAGGGACTATAACGCCAACTCCGCTTGCACTTATATCCTTTGTTTCAAGTACATCCAAGAAAGCATCACCCATAATCTGAACTTCAAGGGGATCGTGCTCTATATTTACACGGATATGTTTCCTTTTTTCTTCCTTTTGTTCAGTGCCACGAATGTATCGTCTTTTTTCTTCCACTAGATTTTTATACCCCCCCTTGATTGATATAATGTGAAAAACGAGAATAATTGTCATAAGCCATATTGTAAATAATCGGCTAATTTAGTTAATACTTTAGTCATAATTTCCTTTTTATCAGCATTTTAAAGCATATGTTCGTTTGAAACTGGGTAATGAGGAGCTGGGTGTAAAGAGGCAGCATGATATCTCAACTTCGTCACCTGATTACGCTTGATATGTGAATGGTGTTTAAGATGAATGATAACAACCCAGACTTTTGTTAGTATTGCCGGTGGTTTTCGGGATGCTTGCATTATGCGTGTGGTAATGAAATTTACAAAGAAAAATCTCCAAAAGAGCTGTGTACGAGTAAGTGATATGCAACAATTCACTACAATCATATTGCAGTCAACTCCACAGGAATCAGCAGGAAGCGAATTAAGTTGTAAGTCATTATTTAATAGTTGATAGAGTCATAACAGACACTAAATCATGTAGTTATGAAAATTGTTAAAAATCCGGTTCCCATCATCTTAAATCATAAGGAATGTTGTAAGATTTTAACTTATTATAGAGAGTCTTTATAGATATGCCGAGAGTATCAGCTACACGTGTTTTATTACCATTCATTTTCGCCAGGGTATTAATTATATGCTGCTTCTCAAGGCCGGAGAGAGACACATCAGCATTACGGACATAATCATCAGTATCCACATACCCTCTGATCTCTTCAGGCAGATCAGAGACACCTATCTCTTCATTGTCGGAAATAATAATAATATTCTCTACAAAATTCTCAAGTTCTCTTATATTACCGGGCCAGGAGTATCTCTTCATACACTCAAGAGCACCAGGACAAAACTTTTTTACTGTCGGACCAGTCCTATGTGTTTTAAGAAAGTGTTGTACAAGTAGCGGAATATCATCCTTCCTATCTCTCAACGGTGGCAGGGATATACGAACAATATTAATCCTGAAGAACAGGTCCTCTCGAAAAGAACCTTTTTTCACCATAGACGCAAGGTCCTTATTGGTAGCCGTTACAATCCTGGTATCAACAAAGATCACCTTGCTGTCTCCCAACCTGCGAATTTCTCCGGACTCCAATACTCTCAGCAATTTTGCCTGAATATTTATTGGCAGTTCACCAACCTCATCAAGAAACAGGGTCCCTTTGTCCGCAACCTCAAAAAGCCCTAGACGTGTCTCATGGGCACCCGTAAAAGCGCCCTTAACATGGCCGAATAGTTCACTCTCAAGAAGCGTTTCCTGAAGAGCAGCACAATTGACAGCAACAAATGAATATTTGTTCCGTTTACCTTTCTGATGAATATCTTGGGCAACAAGCTCCTTTCCCGTACCACTCTCACCCTGAATAAGTACAGTAGAGTCTGTAACGGCAACTTTGTTTATAAGGTTGAAAACCGGCTTCATTTTGTCACTCTGGCTTATCATACCTTTATTCTGGCCCTTGCTGGTAGTCAACCTCTTCAAAGAGATATTCTCTTTAGAAATCTGTCTCTTCTCATAAGCCTTCTTCAAGAGTATATCCAGTTCGTTAAGTCTGCAGGGTTTTGTGAGGTAATCATACGCACCCATCTTCATTGACTCAACCGCACTCTCGATGGTAGCTCTGCCGGTAAGCATTATTACCTCCACTTCAGGATCCATCCCTTTCACACTCTTCAGAGTATTAAGACCACCCATACCCGGCATCTTAATATCGAGTATTATTACCTCAAAGCTACGCTTCCTTAACACATCAATAGCTGCCTCACCACAGTCAGCACAAGCAACAGAGTATCCCATACGGGTCAACTCCTTCTTCATAACCTTGCTGAAGGTTTTATCATCATCCACAAAAAGAAGCTTAATTTTATTTTTCATATTAAGAAATATTTTACAACCTGAAATTAGTCAGACAGAAAACATGGAAAATATCGCACAAATTATATTTTTTCTTAAGAAAGTGTTTAATACACCGATAATAACAGTATATAAAACCCGGATATACATATAAGAGGGAACAGATGATTGACGAAAAAGATATTCTTCAGCAATTTATTCAATCTATTTTACAACATATAGACTCATTAGAGAATGCTGACGGTGATAATGCAACAATAGATGAACTCAGGCTTCTCCTTTCAGATAATTTAGCTGAAAATGGTAACGTCCACGTCAGAAAATCTTTGATGAATAAGAGTGTCCATCTCTCTTTCTCAAATTATAAAGATTTTATGAATAAATATAAAAAAGGGAATATGCATAATTAGGTAATCAGCATTTTCTGTCAATACCAAACCAGGCAGCACGAATCTCTGTCTTCCGACATGTGGCCAACTATGCCGAACATGTCTCTTCATCGACCGGCAGAGAGATCGTAAATGCCGTACCTTTTCCAATTCCACAGCTACTGACAGAAATCTTTCCTTTGTGTTCTTCTATAATACCATAACAGATGGATAACCCAAGTCCAGTACCTTTCCCCGGTGGTTTGGTTGAAAAAAATGGTTCGAAAACCTTATCTAAATTCTCCGGAGCAATACCGCAACCAGTGTCCTCAAAAATTATTTGAATATCGTCATCAACTCTTGTTGTAGTTATCTTAATTTCCCCTCCGTCTGTTGTTGCGTCGATAGCGTTCAAAACCATATTTAACAAAACCTGCTGGAGTTGATTGGTGTCTCCATAAATTGTCATGGTTTCGGGACTATAATTTTGCTCAATACTCAACTTCTCCAACTCTTTTTGTCGTCCTATCAATGTAACAACATTGGCGAGCAGAACATTCACGTTCGCCTTACCAAATACCGGTACCTGCCTTCTAGAAAAATCTAGTAATTTGGAAATTATACTCTTACACCTATAGGTCTCGTCATAAATTGTCTTCAGGTAATCAGGGAAAACCTCTTCATCATCCTTTGACTTGAAATCCACATTCTCCATACGATCCATAAGGCCCTCAGCACAACTTGCGACGGATGCAAGAGGATTATTTATCTCATGCGCGACCCCTGCTGCCAGAGTCCCTATTCCGGCCAGCTTTTCAGACCTGCTCAAACGCTTTTGTGTCTCCTGGAGTCTTTCATATGTTTGTTTAATCTCCTGTGTCCTCTCATCTACCTTTTCCTCCAGGTTATCCCTTGCTTCAACAAGCTGGTCTGTCTTTAAGCGAATTACATTGGACGCCTTTTTTATAACCAGAAGCAGTATAAGGAACAGTAACCCCATACTCGAACCGGTTATGATTACGGCCTTTTTATGTGCCCTTGCTATCTGAATGTCCAATTCCTCCATATTCTGGTATATTTCCATAACCCCAGTCTGTTTCTCTCTATTAACAACCCCTTTATTATATTCATAAACAGGATAATAACTCTCCAGCAAGGATACCTCTACCAGTACACCCTTTGAATCCTTCATTCCCGGTTCCTGAAGCGCGGAAGCGGGTACACTTTTTATAGCAGAATCCAATTGTAAATTTTGACCGCGTTCAAGTATATAACCTACGTGCTCAGAAATATTACTGTAAACAATCTGACCGTTCATATCAAAGAGATAGATCTTCTTCAGGTTAAAACCGTAGATATTACTTTTTATTATCTTGTCAAGGCTGTTAAACTGCTCCTTATTGTTCTCAAGATCAATATACCCATACTTATCCATTGACGGAACAAAGAATGCTTCATACATCTCAAGATTAATGTGATTAACTATGTATCCCGCGTATTTCTCACTTCTCTCTATCAAATCATTTTTCTCAATCCTTGAGAAAACCTCACCTACCACAAAGCTTACGATCCCTATAACGACAAAACTCGTAATGGAGTAGTACAACATCAAGTGGAATTTTTCCGGATGAAAGATAGAGAACCATCTTTTGCTTTGGTGTTTGTCACTCATTTTAGTAGCTTAAATCGTAAAGAGTCAGTTTATGATATGGATTATTTACATAGCGATCATTCTTAAATTCAACAACTATTTTTGAACTGTTCTTTATTGAATTGATCCCATTAACCTTTGACGTCGATAAGATTACTTCCGGTGCATCCAGAGAGGAGTCTACATCATACTGCAAATCATCAATATCCCTGGCCCTCCTTGTATCCCATAAAGGAGCGTAATACTCAAAAAGCCTCTTCGTCTCCCAGCAATAGACGCGGGTAGACTGGCCGTCATAATTATGTTCCACGTAATCCAGTAGTTGTATCTGAGCTACCGGTTCATTTTTATGAGTGTATACAAGCTTTATGGATATGATACTCATACTCACAATCAAAATACCAATAAATAAATTGTATATGGAGTACGTTTTATGCCTGAAGATAATTAATTTCGAGTAACTGAGCAGGAAATATTTCAACCTTGCCAGGCCTGCAGATATACCGATTATGATCACCGGAATTAAAGGTAATACGTGACGCGGCTTTTCCAGGTTCTGACCGAAGAATACCCAGATAAAATAGGGAAGAATATAAAACATAATAAATCTTGATTTGTTATCATTACTTAAGTACCTGAAGTAAAATATTATACCGGTACCCATTATGATGGATGGCAGGATACGAATCACTGTTGTATCGTAACACCAGAAACCAAGTCCGTTACAAAAGAGACACCACACAAAATCCGAGGACCTTAAAAGAACATTTTTGGATGTTGCAACCGAACCTCCCCAGTCACTGAAATGTCCGAACGTAAAACTGAATCCGTTTACCAAGAGCGGCTTAAGTCCTGTATAACATGTAAGTGGAACCAACCAGACACATGTACCAAGAATAAAAGCAGATACTCCATAACCTATCATCTTTTTCCCTTTGTCGTATCTTGATAGAACATACAATGTGTAGAGCCATAGGACAACAAAAGGGAAATAACTGAGCCGTACACCCATACATATACCCAGCATCACACTGCCTGAGATCAAATATCGTAACGCGTTCACCCTAGAGGTAGACGCATAAAAGAGTAATTGAGCTGACACTACTATGAAAAACAGACCAACTGCATCAGATAATGCCTTTTCAGATTGCAGCCAACAAAATGGATTGACAATAAATAGAAAAACTGCAAGCCACGCAACCTTTTCAGTAAACATCCTTCTTGCCAGATAAAATAACGGAACTAATGTAATGCTGCCCAATACCGCCCCCGGTATCGTTAACGTGAGTACATCGCTGTCAGTAAAAAGATGGACCAGCCAGCAGAAGGACATATACACCGGATAACCCGGAAAATGCGGCTGATAGTGTGCAATATCATAATCATGCAGACCCAGGGCAAAATCAATACAGTCCCACCCTTCCAGATGTCTGCCCATAAACAACAATCGAGTGGCTATGCATATAGCGACAAGAATAGCCAATAGTATTACGATATTACGTTGTGAATTTTTAAATTCTGAACCTGCTTTTAACATTTCTTTTTTTTACGAATTGTTTTAGGACAAACGTTAGGCCGCTATCATGACAAAAGACTATCCTTCCCTATTACTCTAACAACTTAGATTTGACCAAATTTCCCAAAGCTGTCATTCCCGTATTTTTTTAGCGGGAATCGAGAATGATCAAGTCTCTAAATACACGTTTCTTATTTTTCAGTCTTATTCTTTTGCATAAATATATCAAGAGGACTTTGGGATTGATTAACATGTTTCTAACAAAGTGAGTATAAATCATCGTTATATTGATTTCTATTTATTTTTACTCTTTACTAATCTAATATGTATTCCAAATAAGCCAAACATAATAGCTTATTTTAATAATCGGCTGTAGCAAATATCAATTAAACGCAGATGGAAGGAAAATTATGCCGACGCTTCCGCTAGAAGAGATGACAGTGACAGAAAAACTCCAAGTAATGGAAGAACTTTGGAGTGACCTATGTTGCAATCAAGACCAAATCCCAGTTCCTCAATGGCACAAAGACATATTAGACAAGCGGGAAGAGTTGGTTAAACAGGGAAAAGCAACCTTCGTGGACTGGAAAACTGCCAAGAAGCGGATTGCAAATCGAATTTCATGAAGATCCATATCCTTGATCAAGCCGAAGATGATCTTGTTGACGGATACAACTTCTATGCTATGAAATCCAAGAGCAAGGAATCGTCTCCTACTTCCTTGATAGCTTATACTCGGACATCGAATCCTTGGTTTTGTATGCCGGAATCCATCAAAAGAGACACAAAAGCTATCGGAGAATGTTTTCTAAGAGGTTTCCGTTTGCAATTTATTACACGGTCTCAAGAGACGAAATAAAAATCCATGCGGTCGTTGATTGCCGCAAAGATCCAGCTTGGATTCGGGATCGATTAAACACATAGGGTAAGGGAAGCTGCCTATGGCTTAACTTATTTATTTTGATTCAGATAAACTATCAGAAAACATGAGCGATTTAGTCTTGGTTATATCATAATCATGGAAACCCAGAACAAAATCAATACTGTCCCACCCTTCCTGATGATTCCCCATAAACAATAATCGAGCGGACATACTTATAGCGACAAGAACATCCAAAATTAATATCGTTTTATTATGTATGCTCTTCATTCTACACTTATGGAGATATTTTTGATATTCCTTATTTCTCTTTCTAAGAATTGCAGGGCCCGTTTCTCAGATGAGCCCCATATATTGAGTATTTTTGCTCTCTTGTAGTAGCCGTCCACATGGGCGGACGGCTACTTAAATCACTCAATTTGCACCTTATTACAAAACCCGTTAATGCTCCCGCTTCTCACTTCTTGTCCTTTTGCATAAGGATATCGAGAGGGCTTTTTGGTTGGTTTGACATATTTCTAACAACGTGAGTGTAAATCATCATTGTATTAATATTTTTGTGCCCGAGCAACTCCTGAATCTCTCTCAAATTTATTCCATTCAAAAGGAGATGTGTCGCAAAAGAGTGTCTCAATGTATGGACGGTTGCATGTTTGGGAATCTTTGCTTTTTTGACAGCATTAGCTACTGCAGATTGAATAGCCTTTTCACTGATATGATGACGCCTGTCCTTTCCACTTCTCGGATCTACAGACAATCTGGCAGATGGGAATATATACTGCCATCGTCACTCTTTTCCGGCATTTGAATGTTTCCTTTCCAAGGCATCAGGAAGATAAACTTCTCCATAACCATCTTTTAAATCCTTTCCATGAAGTTCTTTGACTTTTTTAAAATGATCCTCAATATGGGATTTGACATAATTCGGGAAGATTGTATAGCGATCATTATTCCCTTTACCATCCCTAACGGCAATATTGTTCATCTCAAAATCAATATCCTGGATCCTCAGCCTCGCCAGCTCCATAAGTCTGAGCCCGGAACCATATAAAAGCTGAATAAATAAAAGATGAGTCCCTTTAACAATTTGAAAGATTTTTTCCACTTCTTTTACTGTCAACACAACAGGAAGTTTCAGGCCCCGTTTTGCCCTTACTGTCTTTTCCAAGCCTTTAACCTCAATATCAAGAATATGTCTGTAAAGAAACAATAAAGCATTAAATGCCTGGTTCTGAGTAGAAGACGAAACATTTTTCTTAATAGCCAGATAACTAAGATAATCCTTCATATCAAAAGAATCCGGCGTTGAGAGAGAGAGGTCTTTTCCTTTAATTTCGATCATATATTTAAAAAATCTCTTGATCCAATCTACATAAGTACGTTCAGTGCTATACGAATAATGTTTAATCCTGATAATTTCTCTGGTCTTACTGATAATATCCTTTAAGTCAAAAGTATTATTCTGTTTATTGTGCGAAGGTTCCGGAATAATGGATGATCCATCTCCCTTCAGATAGTGGTAGATATAAACCTTAATCGCAGTTTCCGCCTGAGAGAATTGCCAATCTGTAATCTGCTGCTTTCTCTGCAGCTGAGAAAGGAACTGAGGAATTGCAATATCGGCTTTACGATTAACCGGATCTACACTATTGCAAAAACTCAGGAATTTACTTACCCACAATGCGTAAAAAGGAGCGTTCTTTTCAGGTGAGAAATTGTTTGCGACCAAATACTTTTGGAAATCAGGTAAAATATTGTCTTTCATTGTCAAAATATCTGATAAAGAGAATTACTTATAAGTAGATAATAAAGAGGTAACTTGCTATGCATGAAAACCAGCAGGCAGAACAGCGAGTCAGGTTCTATTTTATCACAATATCTATCTCATTTAGTGCAATTGGCACTCTGTTAAGGTCTGGCATTATTGAAATTAAAGATGGAGGCATAGGGCTTCTGCTTCTTGTATTATTCTTTTTTGGGCATACTGTGTTTGATAGAGTACAAATGAGGGATCTTCAACTTAGAAAGCATTTTTTAATAAAAAAGGAAATACAGAAATATTTTGAGAAAGACTCGCCTGAATTAACCAAATTGTTTAACTTTCAGAAAAACCCATTAAAAAGAGACTTTTTAAAAATAAAGTCCGACCCAATATTAAAATCACATCGTATAACATCATCGATGAATTATATTGTCATGGTTGTTAATTCGCTTCTTACAGGTTTAATTGTGCTATATACAACATCTAGTATGTTTAATGTTGGCATGTCTGTTTCAGTAACGCTAAGTTTACTTATAGTCGTCTCTTATCTGTATCTAATTAAAAAATACAGTAAATATCTTAAGCGACATCAAATGCCATGGAAATACATGTGAACATAACAAATCAGTGGAGCCAACCCCTCCGTCTTTTGCGATTCGATTATTTATAGACTCTTTGTTTACCTTATTTTTTATCAATTATTATATTTGCCAAATGGGGTTGCTCACCTCGACGTTAGGCTGTTAAAATAATTCCGAATCAACCCCTTGACATACCAACTATAGTATAGTACGTTATTGACATGTGGGAGATATTTGAACATAGTTCTTTGGTCAGAAAACTTCCCAAGATACCCAGTGAGGTTCTGAAACGGTATGAGAAATGGAAAGATATTGTTACCATTTCTGGGCCTGAAGGCCTGAGATTGATTAAGGGCTTTCATGATGAATCTCTCCGTGGGCAATGGCGGGGTTTCAGATCATCGCGGCTAGGTAAGCAATATAGAATTATTTACAAGATTGAAAACAAGAAGCTATACGTAAAGGTTATAAATATAACCCCTCATGATTACAGGAGGAAATAAAATGAAGAATTATAGAAAAGCAAGAAAAATAATCGATGTTTCCGTTGGTGAGTCAGTTAGAATTATACGTGAACTTCAGGAGCTTAGCCAAACTGAATTAGCAGAGCTTACTGGCATTCCACAGTCCACTATTTCTGGAATCGAGAACGACAGGATTAATATTGGAGTTGAAAGAGCAAAGACCCTTGCGAGATCTCTTAAATGCCATCCTGCCGTACTGATTTTTCCTGGGTGGGAAATCAAGGAGAAGTCAGCAGCCTAACACCTTAAGGCCCCCGTTTGTCAAGCACAAAACGGCCCCTGCTCCGGAAAAATATTAATTTTTTCGGTTCTTTGAAAGCGGCATCTGAATAAAAGAAAATACGACTCTGGCTTTATTTCAAAATATAGCGGTTACAGGAGTTGCCTGCACCAAACACCTATTGGGGTTCAATAGCCATGAGTTGATAGTGACAGTCTTCAACTCATGACGACAGCAGAGAGACCGTAGTCTCTTCTCTGCGACCCAGAAACTAATCTGTTCCCTCGTGCCGTCCCAATTAAAAGTGGGACTGGGGTCACACCTTGATTTGTGATTAGCTCTGTAAATCTGTATTGAAGTATTTATTGTTGACAAATATTGGCAAGGCTAATTGAGATAGTAATGATTAAAAGCCTAATCTATTGACAATTGCTGACACATGAAAATACAGTACCTATATTATATTTTAGTATGCAGTCTCTACAAATCTAAATCTAGAAACTTGTTTGTAAGCTTATCCGTAAATCAAAATAGTAATTCTAGAGTCTAAAATTTATCCAAGAGACAAACATCATAATATCGTTTCATTGCTCACTTTCACTTATACTTTTTTGTTCCATTTACCCTCTATAATCATTGCTGCCTCGAAACCCATTTCCATCGCCCTGTCCATAAAGATGTATCTAAAGAGCCCGTTCCTTCCGCACGTGTGGATATTTTCAATACTATCTACCCTTGACAATAAATTATTAAGATGGTGTTTATAGTCCAGATGATATATTGGATAGGCGTGCTTCTCTACAGTAAAGAAGTAATCAATTACTTTATCTTTAATATCGATTCCCAGTTTAGAGAGATCGTCAATACATCTGTTAAACAGTAAATGATCCTGCATGTTCCACACCTCATCATTATAAGAACAGGGGATCTCCAGCATTAAAGAAGTCTTGCCATAAGGAGCATTGTAAGGGCTTCTCTTCTTAGGCTCCTGTATACGCGTCATAATATATTTCCCGTCCGGTATGTATGTCCACGTATTGCGACCCACATCAGATTGATCAATGAGGATATTAAGAAATCTAAGGCTGCGGTATCTGAGTGACCTGACCGCCGTACTCACATTGTGATATTCCCCTCCCCTTTCAGGTTTATATAACAAATCCGTTACCGGTATCGTTGAAATAACCCAGTCACAGTGAATGACTTCATCCTTTCCATTCAATTCATAAATGACACCTTTAGCCCTGTTTCCCTCCAGTAAAAGTTTTTTTAATCTGGCATTAAGGATTATGCTGCCGCTGTATTTCTTTATCTCCCTGGCAATAAATTCAAATATCTGACCTATACCCTGCTTTGGATAAAAGAACTTTTTAGTATACGTTCTCGGAGCCTCCCTGCCTAATCCGCATAATCTCAATACAACATCCCAGAGGTCCAGGAGTGAAATCCTCTCTGCCGCCCAATCTGACGATAGCTTATCTGAGGGTATTCCCCATAGTTTATGTGTATAGTCTTTAAAGAAAGTAACATACAGTTTCTTACCAAACCTATTTATTACCCAATCTTCGAATGAAGTATCAGGAGACTCTCTCAGTTTTTTATACAGACACTGATATATATAATCCACCAGACATTTTGACAAAAATAGTATGTCAGTTTGTCTTAGAATATCACGGGCAGAGAGTGGATACTGAAACTCCCTGTCGTTTAATCTTATCGCACTTATACGCTCCGACACTAATAGCTCATCTCCCATTAGTACCTTTATCTTATTTATCAGCTCATCATTCTTAGAGATGAATCTATGTCCACCCAGATCGAAATTGAACCCCTTGTATTTTGTTGTCTTGCACAAACCTCCCGGAGAGGATTGTGCTTCAATAACTATAACGTTCTTTCCGCTCTTTGAAAGTTCCCATGCGGCACAAAGCCCGCATGGACCTCCACCTAAAATGACTACTGTTTCCATAATTTTAATAAAAATATGAACTTAAAGACCAAGGTTAACACCCTGGATAAGAGTAATAATTTTTTAAATCGCCCTTTCAGGGCTTATGTTTCTTTTATCTATTTTGTCCCAGGCTGATGCATTGGGCTTTAATGAGTAGCCGCATCCTTTAGGTTGCGTAACTTACGACACACACACATCGGATGAAAAAGAAACGCAGGCTGAAGCCTGCGGCTACTATAATATTGAATCAAAGAGAAGCTCATCACCATCTGATATTCATCTGAATAAATCCCTTGTTTTCTTTGTCCTCAGTCGCTTCGTTTTCCATTTCGTACTGCAGTTTGAGAATGAAATGGTGCGATGGTGATAGATTTATTCCAACAGCTACCCTGTCCATATCACCTTCGTCTGTCACGAGATCATCGGGATCGATAGAGTCGAACCTTCCCACGAACTCAATATGCTCAATGTAATTAATTTCCGGTAAGAGTTTATATGAAGTCTGGATGTAATAACCATCACGGTCAAAACTGCCTCCGGCATCCGTTGGTCGTTCTACGTTACTCCTTATATATTCACCACGTATCTCAAAACCACCTTTACGGAATAACGCATCCACTCCTACAAAGTCCATTCTGAGCCTTTCATCATCGTCGTACTTACCTGTAGTATAAGAGGCCCCTACCTCCAGGTCCGGAAACAGTTCAAGACCCAAACGCCCTCCCAGTGAGATATTGTCATTGTTATCATCCAGATGCTGTTCCCCTTTTCCTTCGAAACTGGAAAGGCCGTTCGTTGCCGCAAACTCATATTGTAGTTTTGTTTTATAAAGAAAAGGAATATTTCCGTATAGCTCCAGCCCCTCATCAGAATATGTTCCCGGGATTATCTTTATAGATGGGTTTGGCCGGTCTATGAGTTTATTATTTACCGCATTTTCCACTTTTCTCTCAATACCAAAAGGATAATAAAATTTTCCTATTCTGAAAATACATTTATCATTAAATATATTCCAATCCAAAGCACATCTTTCAAATTCATACACCTCAAAGCCGTCCTCTATCTCAAGCTCAGTAACAAACGACAAATTCTTAAATATCTGCACTCCTGCCCAGAGGGTTATTTCTGTTTGATCGGAGACCTTTGATGAGCCCTTTTCTGATTCGTCGAGTCCCTCCGCGAATGGCGCCCCAAGGCTGATGTTTCCATGAAACTCCGGTCTGAGTAGTTTCGGTTCCGGGAATTTTATCTCATCTATATCAAAGAAAAATTTATCGTCTGTTTTACCCGGCCCTCTTTCTTCACCTTGAGACAAACGCGATGCATTAATCAATAGTAAAACGGCAATAAATGTATTGAGAAGTATTTTACGTAAATTTATCAATATGTTATCTCTTTACCACTTTCAAAATAGGGAAAAACAATAAGAAGTTTTTGTTCAATTCCCTTTGTAGCAATTTCAAAATCCTTTAGTCTTGGGCTGACGGCCCCTGCCCCAAGAAAACCAATACTCCCCAGATCATTTCTGGCTTCTGTAAACTTGTTGAATATCTCATCGTGAAATTTTGTACCATTCAACTTATCATATCTCCTGACATTTCCCGAAAGCAGTAGAGTGTAATATTCTTCAGCAATCCGGAGCCTGACCTTTGCCCTCGTAAACATACGGAGCCCTTCACTAATGTTCCAATAATATTTCTCTTTTATCGAAAGAAATACAAGATTTGCCATTACTTTTATTACTTCCTGAAGATTACGCTGAGAGAGACCGTTATTAAGTCCTGACCTGAGGTCTACAGCAAAAATATTTTTAACATCATCAAGTCTGTCACTAATGATATCGATATCCGTCTTAACTCTCTCCCAATCACTCTTTTTTCCATTGAATATGACTGATTTGAAAACGGTAATAATCGGGTCCTCATTCCTCTTATAACCATATCCGTTAGAAGAACCCCGGCAGAGAATGATAATCAGGACACAATATATAAAAATTATGGAATATTTTTGTTTTAAGAAGATGGACATATATGCTTAAGCTTAAAATTTTAGATTAAATTCATCACTTTTTTTATCCTGACTCGACCAACTTTGGGTTAAAACAGAAAGAATTCGAAGGATAAATGGTAATAGCAGTCATTATACGTCAAACCGATCAAAAAGAGTAGATACCAAAATTTCTGACTGACTAATATTGATGTTACTCCAATGAAAGCATCATGTTACTGATCGCATTAAATTAAAACAGGAACAATTAACCGATTCAATCATAAATATCAGAATGAACAGAAGTTATATGATTTATAGAAACAATAAATTCGTACTTGACATAAAATTAGCTATTTGTTAGATTACTGAAAATTTACAAATAAAACTCCATTAACTTGTTATGGAAAAATGCGTTTGAAAGGAGAAGTAATCAATGGCTAAGGGGAATGTTAAACTTTTTGCTACAACAACTGCTTTTTTTGCTGTTTTTGCTATTATATTTTTCACACTCTCAATTACCGCTATTGGCAAATATACAGCCCAAAAGAAAAGGGTGCATCATATGGAGCAGCAGATATTAGCGGGTAAAACTGAAATATTGAAGGTGCCTACAATGATTGGTGAATTAAGGAAAGCTGACAAGCAAAATAATCAATTGCAAATGGAAGTAGCTGATCTTACAGAAGCGAGTGAAGAGTTTGACGGAGAACTTGCTGATCTTCAAAAAGAATTGACTATAATGACGGTTGCAAACCTTGTCCTGAAAGCTGATAAGGCCGGTTACACAAAGAACCTGATAGAAGCAAGGCAAGCTGTCACAGAGTTAAGAGAAGAGATGGGTACCAATGATGGAGGCACCAGAATAGATGATCTAGATGAGATCGAAGAATCACTGATCGAATTGTCATATTGAGCTATACTCGAAAACCTCACATGATCTGTAAAAGTAATAATAAGGTAATTTCTGAACAAATATAGAGCAGAGGCCTTTGCTCTCTTGCATACAAATTAAGCCTTATCTCACCTGTTGGGATAAGGCTTAATTTTTGTAGTATCTACTCATTGCCAATCACAACAAAGTTATCATACCCCCCCTTTTACTACAATCCGGTCTATACTTATCTGACGTATCAATACATTGACACTAAGCCGTATTTTGCTTATAATATTTCTTTAATTAAAGAGAGGTTTGTATATTAATTTAGCAAAAAAAGTTATTCTAAATTTCTCAGTGTATGTCCACATACATAGTCACAATAACAATTAAAGAAAATGGCTATTAAAAAATCGAGAAGAGAGTTTCTTAAAGATGCAACGAATATAGGAACAGGGCTCTGCGCTTCATCCCTTTTGTTGAGTAACAATAATTTCCTCAAGACGCTTTACGCGGAAGAGAGAGCGCCATTAAGATCAAGAGTTATACTTGCAAAAGACAAAAGATTCATAAACGTTAATGGAGCAGCAGACGCGACGGTTATCAGTAAGGCCATTGGCAGTGCGCTATTAAAAATTACGGGTTCAGAAAAACCGCTAGACGCATGGAAAAGTCTCTTCAACAAAAACGATATAGTGGGTATTAAGCTTAATTGTCTGGCAGGAAAGAAGTTTTCACCTCATACAGAAATAGTTGAGGCTATCATCAACGGTATAAAATCAGCCGGTGTAAAAGAGAGTAACATAATAATATTTGAAAGATTTAATAGAGAGTTGCAAAACGCGGGATTTGATATTCGTCGAGGCAGTAATGGTTTCAGGTGTTTTGGCACAGATGATCTCCCTTCAGGAGGGTACGACTCAACACCACTGATCATTGGTAGTGTTGGAAGTTGCTTCAGTAGGATAGCATCATCCTTCTGTACAGCAATTGTAAATGTCCCGATACTGAAAGACCACGATCTTGCCGGTGTATCAATAGGGATGAAGAACTTCTTTGGAATTATACACAATCCCAACAAATACCACGATGAAAATTGTAATCCTTATGTTGCCGATCTCAACAGTCACCCCTATATTAAAGACAAATTAAGATTAATTGTTTGTGATGCTCTGAAAGCGCAATACCATGGTGGCCCGGCCTTCAAACCGCAATGGACATGGGATTTTCAGGGAATGCTGATTGGAACGGACCCTGTGGCCCTGGATCGTGTAGGAGCTCATATCATCGAGAATAAGAGAAAAGAGGTAAAGATGTCATCTCTTAAAGAAGCGGGTAGAGAACCAAAGTATATTCAAACAGCGGCACGTTTAGGACTGGGGGTTGACGATCCTTCGTTAATAGATGTCTTAGCAATATAGAGGGGTTTTCAAAGATATATTACGGGAATTAAGTAAAGATAGAGACGTCGAAGAAGAAACCGGAAAAGAAAACGTTATGAGGTAGTTAAGCTGGCATATTCCTGGCAAAAACCAGGTGGAGATTTATCAGGGGTTATATACATCTCCTTTTTTATAGACGATACCTAAAAACAGAACTGATGTATAAAAACTTATTAGTTACCGGTGGATGTGGTTTTATCGGAGCAAACTTTATCCGATACCTTCTTGAGGAGTCTGATTTCACAGGAAGGATAATTAACATAGATAGTCTGACGTACGCTGGAAACCCTGAAAACTTAAGTAGAATAGATGAAGACTTTCCGGATCGATATCAATTTGCCAAGATTGACATTTGTGATAAAGAGGAAGTTCTAAAAATATTTAATAAATATCAAATTGATAGTGTTTGCCATTTTGCAGCAGAATCTCATGTCGATAGATCAATTGTCAATCCTGACACATTTATCCAGACCAATATAATTGGTACCTTTAATCTGTTAGAAGTTGCCAGAAATCAAATAGATAACATCAAGCTTTTTCATCATGTCAGCACAGATGAGGTTTTTGGCAGTCTGGGCAAAGAAGGATTTTTCACGGAAGAAACTCCCTATAAACCTAATAGTCCTTATGCTTCATCCAAGGCATCTTCTGACCACCTGGTGAGGGCATACTATAAGACCTACAACCTGCCCATTACTATATCCAATTGTTCCAATAACTATGGCCCATTTCAGTTCCCTGAAAAGATGATACCCCTGATGATCCTTAACGCCATTGAAGGGGAATCTCTGCCTGTTTATGGTGATGGTTTGCATATCAGAGATTGGTTATACGTGAGAGATCACTGCACAGCAGTCTGGTTGATTATGAAGAGAGGTAATCACGGCGAAACATACAATGTCGGAGGCAATAATGAACTGGAGAATCTGAAACTGGTGGAGATGATTTGTGAAATACTGGATGAGCACAAAGAATTATCAGATAATCGTCCACGAAGAGAACTGATTACCTATGTAAAGGACAGACCCGGTCATGACAGAAGGTATGCAATTGATTTTAGCAAATTGAAAAACAACCTGGGTTGGTCTCCGGAAGAATCATTTGCATCAGGTATTAAAAAAACTATCCAGTGGTACCTGGAGAATACGAATTGGACAGACAGGGTGAAAAGCGGTGAATATTTATCATGGATGAAAACACACTATGGTTAAATACCTCATTGAACCGGGCATGGGATGTTTCCTTTATCATAACGTGCTCAATTAAATTCTCAATGTTTGCCTTGTAATAAACGTCTGCCTTTTGTTGTACATTATTATAATATTTAGTTCTTATAATTATTGAATAAATATTGCAGAACTAACAACATTTTAACAATACAGGGATTTAGAAATTGTCTATTAAATATAGTGAAACAGATCTTTCCGGTGTCTTACTGATTGAACCTAGAGTTTTTAAAGATTCGCGCGGGTTTTTCATGGAGACATTCCACCAGAAGAAATATGCTGAAGCAGGTATTGATCATACCTTTATCCAGGACAATTACTCACATTCAACACAAGGAACATTGAGAGGACTGCATTATCAACTGAAACAACCCCAGGGCAAATTGGTTTATGTTATTGCGGGAGAAATCTATGATGTTGCTGTTGATATACGTCGAGGATCTCCTGGGTTTGGCAAATGGGTGGGACAATATCTTTCAGGAGAAAACAGACGACAGCTTTTCGTTCCTGAAGGTTTTGCTCATGGTTTTTGTGTTATGAGTGAGACTGCAGATGTATTATATAAAACCACAGATTTGTATAACCCGGATGATGAATACGGTGTGTTATGGTCGGATCCCACGGTCGGAATAGACTGGCCGGTTGGAATGCCAATTGTATCAGACAAAGACAAACAATTTTCCGGTTTAAAGGAGATACCGGAAGCAGATCTTCCAATTTACCAGTAAAGTATCCACACTCATCAAGTTAGATTTTTTATTTATACGTATGAGTAATCCGCAAGAAAATTCAAATCTTGAACTAAATGACGGGGCTAAGATTGCAGTCTTAGGTGGAGGCCCTGCCGGCTCATTCTTCAGTATTTTTGCCCTCAAATTAGCGAAACAAATAGGGAAAAATATTGACCTGACTATTTACGAAAACAGAAGTTTTTCAGCCGAAGGTCCTTCCAGCTGTAATATGTGTGCAGGTGTTATATCAGAATCCCTGGTCCAAATGCTTGCCATCGAGGGTATTTGCCTGAAACCACCAATCGTTCAACGTGCAATTGATACTTACTGTTTTCAAACAATAGATGGAGATGTTTTTCTTAATAGCCCAAGTAAGCAGAAAGGCATTGCGACTGTTTATAGGGGCGGAGGTCCTGTCAGCCAGGCAACTACAGATGCAGACAAAGGACCCGAGTCTAAAAGAAAAAGCTTTGATGATTTTTTACTGGATTGCGCCGAAAAAGAAGGTGCAAAAATTGAAAATGTAAGAATAGAAAATATTAAATTGAAAAATGGAAGGCCTGTTCTATTTTCAAAAAAAGGAGAACTGCCGGAGGTTGATCTAGTTGTTGGTGCCTGCGGAATTAATACCAAAACTATTAAGGCATTTGAAGAACTCGGGACCGGCTATACCAGCCCTTCTACAATCAAGGCGTACCAATCAGAAATACACATAGGAGAAGAAAATGTATCAGCCCTGTTTGGTAACGCCGTATTCGTATACCTTATAAACCAGCCTGGTGTAAAATTCGCGGCAATAACACCGAAAGGTTCGTATGTAACCATTAGTATGCTCGGTAAGGATGTAACCAAACAAACCGTAATGGATTTTCTCAACCATCCTATAGTAAAAAATAAATTCCCTGATTCATGGAATATTACCGAAAGTTTCTGCCGTTGCATACCAAAGATTAATGTGGGAGCAGCCAGACGTCCTTTTGCCGACAGAATCGTAATGATAGGAGACACATGTTCCGCACGTTTATACAAAGACGGAATTGGTTCCGCTTATCTTACAGCAAAGGCAGCTGCAAATACGGCTATTCTCTATGGTATAGGCAAGGAAGATTTCCTCAAACGTTACTATCCAACATGCAAGAGAATTGACAGGGACAACTTTTTTGGCAAGATAATGTTCGCGTTTACCGGTATTATAAATCATACACCCATCCTTCGAGAGGCGCTGTTAAATACTTCACGATATGAACAAAAAAATCCTGAGTTAGGTTATAGATGCAGTACAATATTATGGGATATGTTTACCGGAAATGAACAATATACTGATATTTTCCTTAGAGCGTTTAACCTCAAACTGTTTGTAAGGATTCTAGTAAACATTTTTAATGCCATTTTTATTCGATTTATGAAATTATGGAGATAATAAATGAGGGACAATGAAGATTCTTTAGGAAAAGATTACAAAGATGGAGACACTATTTTCGAAGAAAATTCAATTGGCAAAGAGATGTATATTATCTTATCAGGAAATACGGAGATAATAAAAAAGAGAGGTGGCGTAGAAACTACACTTGCAACCCTGGAAGAGGGTGATTTCTTCGGGGAGATGTCACTGTTTGACAATAGTCCTCGTTCTGCGACTGTAAAGGCGCTGGGAGATGTAAAGCTTCTTGAAATAAATCAGAAGAATTTCTTGAAAAAAATCAGTAGAGATCCCAGCTTAGCGTTCAGGATGTTTGAGAAAATGAGTCTACGCATCAGAACATCAGATGAGAAAATCCTAAATTACATCGTAGAAATAAAAGGCTTGATTGATGATCACCAAGTATTTATATAAAGAAAGATTCTTTAAACGTCGCACAATATAGGCTATACTGTCGAAATTATAACTAATTTCCAGAGCGACGGAATAATATTCTACGATAAACACTCGATTTATTTTAGAAACTCTGTGTCTATTTTATTTTATCAGTATGCATGTGTGATCAAAATATTTCCCGGTCTCAAAAAACTATTACTACCGATATTTTGTAAAACTTCAGAGACGTAATTATGCCAAAGATCAATCGTTTCCATCCTAAAAATAATGAGATTATATCATTAAATAATCTTGCTGTTGAATGCTACAACAACAAGGAGTTGGAGAAAGCACAAAATATTTGCTTGAAAATATACAAATTAGATCCTGAACCTGATATGCTGAGACAACATATCGATCTGGGTATACAAAACATGCGTTTTCATATGATATTGAGTGAAATTTATTACAAAAGTGCTAATTATCCGGAAGCCATAAAAATCCTAAATCGCCTTAAGGCCCTTGGGAAACATTTTTCCGACAAGCATGTTTTACTAGCTAAGATATATTTGAAAAAAAAAGATTACACTAAGGCGCTTCAAGAATATGAAGAAATGACTATTGAATGTCCACAGCGCTTTAAATCAATATTGACCGGATTATTAGATATTATTAATCTAGATCCTTTTATTGAACGATCTTATGAATTATTACATAATTTGTACAAGAAAAGAGGCAAAGAAGATTCTTTAATTTCTGATTTTAAGTGTAAAGTCGCAAATGATAAATATAACAGACCATGTCTTCTTGGTACGCTTGAACAACTTTACTACCTTCTGGGACAAAATGCCCAGGCTATTCCACTCCTGATCCAACATCAGAAGAGGTACCCTAATGATGCTAAGCCCTACTACCTCTTAGGAAACATTTATCTGGAATCCAGCAAATATTCCGAAGCGATTATTCAATATAATCAAGTAGTCAAATTAGACCCTTCCAGAAGAAAAAATATTATCTCATCAATAGAAAGAGTACCTAACCATAAAGATGCGGATGACGATATTATTAACTACCTTGTAAACCTTTATATTGATGAAAACAAACTGACACGAGCAGTAAAAATACTTGATCATCTTTTAGAAACTAAACCAACTATTGTCGATTACCAGAACAAAATGGAACAAGTGCTTCTCAAGGTGATTAAGAATTCACTACTCAACAACTTACTGGAATTTAGTATATCGATGATTGAAAAGCTGATAAGGCTCAGGCCGGAAAACATAAAATACAGGGACAAACTACAGGAAGTCCAAAAACTGAATATTCATAATAAAATCCCGGAATATGAAAAAAAATTGAGTTCTATCGAACTTCATGACAATGTTACAGGTGCAATCAAAGATGACGTAAAGATTTTTTATAATGAGCTTGGAGATGTAAACAGAATTCGTTTTGATTTAGCAATGTTTTATATTAGTGCCGGTACGAACGAAGAGCGCGCCATTTCACTTCTTCAAAAAGTATCTAAGTCAAACTCCAGTAAGAAAGGAGAAGCGCTTTTACAGGTAGGTTTGCATTTTCTTGCCAAAGATTACAATGGAATTGCTTATGATAATTTTAATAATATTCTTACTCTAAATGTACCAGATAAAGAAAAGCTTCAATACTTATACAAAGTAGCAATTGCCTGTGAGAAGAAGAATTTACACAATAAAGCAAAATTCTTTTATGGCAAAGTTCTTGCTATTGATTTGCAGTACAAGGATATATCTAAACGTATGGAGAGAATTTCTGTTTTAACCAACTCAGCAGCAAGTGAAGCTTTACTGACAAATATAAATCAAAAATTCGAAAATATTGAAAAGATAGGTGAGGGAAACATATGGGTTTTTTACAAAGCTGTAGACAAATTGCTTAAACGTAAAGTCGTTATTACGATAATCAAGGAAGACTTCAGGTATAACCCAGAGGCAATTGATCGTTTTATTATGGAGACACAATCTCTCAGCAAGACGCAACATAACGGTATAGTCAAAGTACATGACGTTAATATCGATATACTGCTTTATATCGTTATGGAACATATCGATGGTGAAAGTCTCCGGGCGATCAAAAAGAAGAGGTCGTTAAGTTTGAAGGAAGTTTTAACAATTACCATAGATATCTGTGATGCTATTAAATGTGCTCATAAACATGGGGTCATTCATAGAGACATCAGACCTGACAATATAAGGTTGACCAGTGACAATACGGTAAAGATATCCGCTTTTGGGCTTTCACATATTATGAAAACCCCATGGTCAATTAATACAGATCATACTGTCGAAACTCCTTTTTATAAATCACCGGAACAAATAAGGGAAATTGATGAAAAAATAGATGAAAGAAGCGATATTTATTCACTGGGAATTACACTTTATGAGTTGCTCATGGGACATTTACCTTTTCATGAAGGAGATATTGCTGATCAGCAATTAAATGAACTACCAAAATCCCTGTGCGAAGAAAATCCGGAAATACCAAAATGGTTAGACAAAATGGTACGGAAATGTTTGGAAAAGGACCCTTCCGACCGTTACCAGGAAATGGGACGTCTACAGAAAGAACTGGAATCGTATTCAAAATTTTACATAAATTAACCTGGACGGTTCTATTTTATTTGCGCTAATCCAGAAAAGATTGATATAAATACGTTTCCCTCATTTTTTTTTGTCAATTTCTTAAAATATTGTTTTTTAGAATTCTTACTTACGAATAATTATTAACAGATTTTTCTAACCTATATTTTTTTATCCGATATCTTAATTTGTCGCGACTAAGCCCTAGTAACCGTGCGGCCATGCTCTGGTTCCACGAACATTCAAGCAGTGTTTTATAAATTACGTCCTTTTCCATGTCAAAAATGGATTTAGGACTTTCAGGTACTGCATCCTGTCTATCAAATATACCTTTCTTCCTATATTGAATTTCATCCGGTAGATCACTAATATGAATAACATCATCTTCCGCCAACACTACAGCTCTTTCAACAATATTTTCCAATTCCCTTATATTACCGGGATAGTCATAAGCGATTAAAGCATTCATACACTCTTTATCAAACGCACGTGTTGACTTACATAACTCATTATGATATTTCTCAAGAAAGAATTCCGCGAAAGCCGGTATATCTTCCCTTCGCTCTCTCAACGGTGGCAGTTGAAAAACAATAACTTTCAGACGGTAATAAAGATCTCTCCTGAACAAGTTCTGCTCTACAGCATTTTCTAACTCACTGTTTGTTGCTGCTATTATGCGAATATCCGTTGTCATGGTTTTTGTGCTGCCCACACGCTCAAATGCCTTTTCCTGTAATATTCTTAAGAGCTTAGTCTGTATCGATTTGTCTATTTCACCAATTTCATCTAAAAAAACAGTCCCACTATCAGCAATCTCAAATCGCCCTATTTTTAGTTTATCCGCTCCCGTAAATGCCCCTTTTTCATGTCCAAACAATTCACTTTCCAAGAGTGTTGGTGTTAGAATTGAGCAATTAACGGTAACAAAGGGATTGTCCTTTCGACTGCTTTGCTCATGAATAGCACGCGCAATAATACCTTTGCCAGTCCCTGATTCTCCAAGAATCAGGACATTACTTTTTGCGTCTTTCAACTTATTAATAGATTGGAATATTTTCTTAACTTTTTTATTTTTACCCATGACCATACCTGTCGAAAACAGCTGTGATTTAAGAGCAGAATTTGTTCTCTGCAAGTTGTCATAACTCTTAGCATTTGAAACGGATATAGCAGCAAAATTACTCATTATCGTAGCGACAGCAATATCGTCGTCATTAAATGTTGTACCATCACGTTTATTCAACAACTCAACACACCCAATTGTCTTACCTTTTACACACAATGGAACACACAAAGCACTTTCAGTCTTAAAGCCGGAAAGCTTATCAATGTCTGCAAAATGGTGCGGATTTTTCTTAGCATCAAAGACCACAATTATTTGTCCTGTACTTATACAGTATCCGGCAATGCCCTTTGCCGCTGGAAACCTGAGATTTGAAATTTTATCAGAAGCAGGGCCTGTTGCGTATCGAATTACCAGATCATCACTGGCATCACATATTAGAATAATGGATGCTGCAACTGAGTTCGTCAGCTTTGTAGCATGTATTATAACTTGTTCTAATACCTGGTTTAATTCCAGTTTGGAATTAATAATAGCACTCGCCTCAAGAATGTCATGTAAATGAGCTTCCTTCAGATTCTTATTCCTGACAATGTCATCAATATTTAAGCTAGTTGTCCCATCCAATTTACGCATAATTTTCTCCATTTGTCATAGTTAAGATAGCATGCTACAAATTAAACAACTAAAAGTCAACTATTATTGGGTAAAAACTGGGTGATATTACCCATTACTATCAGTTTTAATTAAAGTCTATTTTTGTATCTCATTACATTATTTTCCTACTTTGTTTATAGTTCATATGGGGCATTCACTGTTTTATACTCGTCTATGAAATTAATGGGAGCGAGAATATCTTTTATCTCTGACAAATTAAAAACAATTGTTTCCTTGATTTATTTCAACTACTATTGAAGTTGACAAGCATTCTAATTTCTGATAAATTTCATTCTCTATTGTGCTATTGGTACTTTATGGTAAGTAGCTATCATGAAAAAGTTTATAAAAATTTTCCTCTCTTTATTAGTTACTCTCTTCATATTAATACAACTAGCATTATCTGGCGCAGAAGAAGTAGAAAGTCTCACCGTCTCAAAAGAAAATAACTCACCTGGCGATAAAACATCAATCATACCTCTCAGTGGAATGATTGATGGTGGTATTTACAACTCTCTTAAAAGAAGAGTTGAAATAGCAAAAAATAGTGGTTCAAACCTCATAATTTTTGAGATAGATACATTTGGTGGCCAGCTAGAAGCGGCCTTCGAAATATCAGAGCATATCAGTAACATTAAGAATATAAAAACAATCGCATTCATTCCTACGAAGGCAATTTCAGCAGGTTCTCTGATAGCAATTTCATGCAATGAAATATACATGTCTCCTCAGGCAGAATTAGGAGATTGTGAACCAATAGTCCCATCATCTGAAGGTGGTTACAAGACCGTAGGAGAAAAAATCCAAACGGTACTGAGGACTAAATTCAGAAAATTTGCTGAAAAGAACGGTTATCCTGTTCTGCTTGCAGAGGCAATGGTTACAAAAGAGATAGAAGTATATCGTGTATCGACGGAAGAGAAACCTGAAGGATTTTATATTTCAGGTAGAGATCTAAAAGAGATGAATGAAGAGGAAAAAAAGAAATTGAAGTCCAGAAAGTTGATAATAGAAGAGGGAAAGTTGCTTACTATGCATGCAAATGAAGCTTATGAGTACCAATTTGCAAAAGAAATTGTAGATGATCGTAATAGTTTATTAAAATTACTGAATGTAGAACACGCTTCACCAGATATATTAGAAACGAACTGGTCTGAAGAAATGGTAAGATTTCTAGCCAGGATTGCGCCAATTTTACTCGGAATTGGATTGGCCGCCATATGGATGGAATTTAAAAGTCCGGGCTTTGGTTTGCCAGGAATAATCGGTATGCTTTGCCTTGCCATAGTATTCTTAAGCAAGCATGCTGTCGGTCTCGCAGAGATGCCTGAAATTCTCATTTTTTTTGTGGGTATTGTTTTACTCGCTGTAGAAATACTCTTCATACCCGGTTTTGGAATTGCCGGAATACCCGGGATTATCTTAATACTGATAGGCGCAATTCTGTCATTCCAAGATTTTACTATTCCAAGAACACCGTATGATGTTGATATGTTTGTTAAGAATATATTTGCTGTAATGTGTAGTATTATCGGAAGTGGAATTACTATCTTTTTATTGTTCAAATTTATGCCAGGAATTCCATTTTTTAACCGTATAGTCTTGACGGCATCAGAGACCTCCCAAGGAGGTTTTGTAATCCCTCCTCAACCGTCTGGAGGAAGCGGTGTGATGGGCATGAAAGGAAAAGCATTAACGGCCTTACACCCAACGGGCAAGATTGAAGTAGACAATAATACTCTCGATGTAGTAACAGAAGGAGAATATATTGAAAAAGGCAAAATTGTTGAAATAATAGAGATCAGCGGAAATAGAATAGTCGTGAAGGCAAAATAAAGTAAGTGTGAAGTGATCTAAAGATGAGTATATCAGGAATCATAACATTATATATTATTGGCTTAATTGCGATAACCATAGAGTTATTCATACCAGGGGCAATAGTCGGGATTTGTGGTGCTGGCTGCGTTATTACAAGCATAATATTCGCATATTTACACATATCGAACCTGTTGGGTCACATATTACTTGGTATAGGCATTTGCTTTATTCCAATATTTTTTATAACATGGTATAAACTACTAACGAAGACGTTTGCCGTAAGGGCTTCTGAAGAGGGCTTCTCCTCCTCCAAAAACAATCTGGAAGACTTAATATCAGCAGAAGGTGTTGCCATTACAACACTGAGACCATCAGGGACAGTAATTATCAATGGTGGAAAAGTAGATGTTGTATCGGAAGGTGAAATGATATTAAAAAACACAAAAATTAAAGTAATAGACGTAAAAGGAAACAGGATAGTTGTAAAACCCGTAAAAACATAAAAATATCTAAGGAGAGAAAAAATGATAAATATACCCTTACTTGTTGCAACCAAGGAAGCGTTGACTATAGGAATTGTCATAGGTGCAATCTTTCTAATCCTATTTCTGCTTCTAATATTTAAGTACGGCTGGTTGTATATACAGGCATTATCATCCGGGGCAAATGTTGCTCTTTTACAATTAGTCGGAATGACTTTCAGACGCGTTAACGCAAGAATTATTGTCGATTCACGCATCATGGCTAAAAAGGCCGGCTTAGACTACGACACACCACAACTCGAAGCACATTACCTGGCAAGAGGTAACGTACCTAACGTCATCAGGGCATTAATAGCGGCTGACAAGGCGAAGATTGAGCTTAGTTTCGATATGGCTTGTGCAATAGACCTTGCAGGTAGGGATGTTCTCGATGCAGTTAAAACAAGCGTTAACCCTAAGGTAATTGATTGCCCTGACCCAGCCATGGGAAGGCAAACTATCGATGCGGTTGCAATGGATGGTATTCAGCTAAAAGCAAAAGCCAGAGTAACTGTTAGAGCAAACATTGAGCGTCTGGTTGGTGGTGCTACCGAAGAAACCATCATCGCACGTGTTGGTGAAGGTATTGTTACTACTATCGGCTCTGCTGAAACACACAAGAAGGTATTGGAGAACCCTGATTCCATATCAAAAAGAGTTTTAGAAAAAGGACTTGATTCCGGTACCGCCTTTGAGATATTATCTATCGATATTGCCGATATTGATGTGGGCGAAAACATTGGTGCAAAACTTCAGTCCGCACAGGCTGAAGCCGATAAAAGAGTAGCGCAGGCTGAGGCAGAGAAACGGAGGGCAATGGCTGTTGCAAGGGAACAGGAAATGACGGCCATGGTAGTGGAAAATAGAGCAAAGGTCGTTCTGGCAGAAGCAGAAATTCCGAAAGCAATATCTCAGGCATTCAGGGAAGGCAATCTGGGAATAATGGATTATTATCACCTTAAAAATATTCAGTCAGATACAGAAATGAGAACGTCAATTTCTAAGACAAGCGATGATGCTCCAAAAATGTAACATAACATGATACAACTATGTATTCTGTCAAATTTACAATTTAGCATTAATTATAGGGTAGACATTACCCATCATTATTAATCGGTTTAAAGGAATGTGAATGGAACAACTAGTCTGGGCAATAATAATGATTGCTATTTTAATCTTTACTGCTCTAAAAAAAAGAGCTAGAAGCAGACCAGACACAAATATAGACAGGGCAAGCAAAACTGAGCAGAAAACGAGGAGAGAACCTGATAGACTTGGCAGGTACATGGAAGAGCTACTTGGTATTGATAGAGAGGAGACTAAGCCACAAATAAGAAGAGAGAGAAAAACACCAAAACCGTTACACAAAAAGGTTACACCAAGAGTAAAAGCAGAGATAGAGAAGGATGTTGATCAGTTTGAATCACCATTAGCAAAGAAACATAGTGAGAAACGGACATCACCTCTTCCTGAAAAGAAGGGAAGTTACTATGCAAAATTTCCATGGAGTGGATTATCAAAGCAAGATCTTTCAAATGCCATAATTTTATCAGAGATAATTGGTCCTCCAATTTCAAAAAGAAAAAGTCATAGACTATTTTAATTAATTAGCGCCTTACCGTCACTAATTTATTGGTAGGTCCCTCTCTTTCGAGATGATTCCAGTATTGGAGTCCTCTCGAAAGAGAGGCTGATGTCAGACCCCGTCACCACCAGAACGAATGTCGGGCAGACAGGAAGCCTTGAAGATATAATATGGTAGCCAGAGTGGTGGAATTGGCAGACGCGCCGGACTCAAAATCCGGTCCCTGTAATGGGGGTGTGGGTTCAACTCCCACCTCTGGCACCAAAAATCAATAAATTTAAGCCATTATCTGATCTGTTCAGAAAAATGGCTTAAATTTTTCATAAAGGGTATTGAGCTTTTTCTTGTAATACTCTACATTTTCATCCGGTTCTTCTCTGTCCCACTGTGACGCGAGTTTACAGTTATCAAATACCCTTACCCTGCTTTTATCACCAATTACATAATAAGATATTTGATCACCCGGCTGGTATTTGCGTTCTGATTTAAGAGCCAGTTCATATGCCGCAGCAGCACTTCTCTTTTTTTTACTTACCTTCTCAGAATAGATAGCAAGCGACTCCTTCAGGGTTTCCTTCTTGATAAACATTTTTTTGTCCCATTTGCGATCTACGAGTTCCTTCTCGTATTTATCCAGAAGATCATCCATTTTTTCGCCTTCTCCCTTAAGCAGATACAGGAACATCTCCTCCATAAATCTACGCTGAAAGAGTTCTAAACCTCGTGAGCGAAGGCCAGATCCCTTAATAATGATCTTGTCATCATAATCAAGGAGTACATAGTTTTTAATTTTATAACTGAACATAGCCTTGTATCTACCGGCTAACTCAAGATTTATTCCCTCAGGTAGAGCGCTGGATAATTTATTAATAATTTCATCCTCATCCTTCTTCTTTGTAACTCTGTCAGGAGGAACAAAGAAGATACCGTCAGTATCAATCTCAATCACCTTACAATCATTAACCTCCAACCATTCAATCATGGATTTAATAATTTCTCTTCCTTTTGCAGTTACTTTGTTTGCCTCATCAAAATCACTGAAGTGACCATAAGCAAAACCCAGATAACCATAAAATGAATTGATCAGCACCTTGAAAGTAGACTGGAGCGCATCATAATACATCTTTTCAGATTTTGCTTTTGCAGTAAGCATCTTCTCCTTTGCCTTCAATCTAAAATCCTTCAAATCACTTAACAAAGAATGGAAGATGTTCAGCTCGTCAACCTTTGGAAAGTATTTAAAAGTTAACATTATAGATGGATATAATGATTGAACATCACAGTACAAAACTCTGTTAATCACACCCTGGAGAAACATATCTGTATATCCTCCTGAATACTCTCTGGATTGGGATGTCCGGGGAATTGAATTACCTGAATTGATATATTCTCTTATAAAAAGTGAATTAATCTTAGTCGCATTTCCTCTGATGATAGTATTCTGAAACGAGTAGGGAAATATCCGAGCCTGATAATAAAAACTCTGGCTCAAGATTTCGCTGATAGCTCTTGTCTCCCTGACATCATCCAGACCATATTTTAAAAGTTCTTCCGGTTTATTATCATAATACCAACTTAACTTATCCGGTTCCAGGTACGTTCTGTCCTGAGAAGCAACATTGAAATGCCTGGCTACATTCTTAAGACCGTAACTCTCCAGATTCCTAGCAGTAACATCATACATCTGTGCCAGCAAATACGTATCTACAATGTGACGGCCATACACCTCAAATTTCTTATAAGAGATTGTTCTCTCGGCAATATTAAGACGTGACGAGTGAGATTTAATGGTTTGCTTATTGCGGCCAATAGCCAAAGGAACTTTATACCTTCTCGCGCGTGCCTCTATATAAGTTAAATCAAAATTAAATATATTATGCCCTTCTATTACGTCAGGATCTCTTAAATTTATCTGTTCTACCATAACCTCCAGCATTTCTTTCTCTTCATATTCTCTCCCTGAAATAACATGCTCCCAGCCGCTGCTATCTGAAAGAGATATCAGAGTAATTCTGTCTTCTACTCTATGTGGATTTGAAAATTCATATCCTTCGGCACAATAAGTTTCAATATCAAGTTGGAGTCTGACCAAATCTCCAAATAACATTTCTTTAAAAAGCGTCTGTCCTGAACAAAGAAGATATTGATGGACAGGGTCATTTAAATAATAAAAAGGTGCACCCATACTTGCCGGAGATGCACCCGTTTTCTTCTTAAAGTGTTTCAATACTAGCTGTAAATCTGCCCATGTTTCTAAAAATACCAGGTACTTATAATATGCATCCCCCTTAAGTCTCTTCGCCTCATATGTGCCATCCCAACCATCCAGATAAACAGTATCCTCCAGTAAAATAAATGGTTTGAACGCTTCCTTCTTCGATACTACATTATTTTTTTGACGATAAAATATCTCCATGACATTTTTACCGTCAAACTCAACAGCCGTAATATACGGAGTAGCATCACGTCCAAAGAGTAGCTCATTCTCATGAAAAGATACTTTTTTGAATTTTAAATCCATTTGTGACTTACACCCTTCTTATTAAAGTACAATACTCCCATGTCATAATTTTTCGTGTTTAATCGATCATCTAGCCTAATACTATAATGCGTTAAAATTGATTCGATAACTCCAAAATGAGTCATGAAGAGAATTGTCTCTCCTTCACGCTCACCTAATACTGTTTCAACAAAACCTAGCACCCTTTTATTGAAAAAATCTCCGCTCTCTCCATCAGCGTAATGTCTCTGTGTTTGTTTTTTATGAAGCAAGATAATATCCTTCACGGCATCAAAATTCCTACCAGAAAGCTGACCAAAATCTATCTCTCTTAAGTCTGAGCAATAATTGACAATCGCGTTGATATCCAGCTCCTCCAGCACTATTTCAAGACTTTTTCTGGTCCTTTCAAGATCACTGCAAAAGATGGCATCGAACATTATGCCATTGAGCATTTTGGCTCTTCCCCTTGTAGCATCTATACCTTCTCGTGTCAAAGGAGAATCATTATGCCCCTGGATGAACCTAAGAACATTATCTTCGGTTTGCCCATGTCTCATAATATATATGGTAGTTGTTTTACCATTATCCATAAGAGTTATCATCCACTGTATTAATACATAAATATCAGAATACATTTTATGATTCAGTATATTTTTGTCCAGTAGAAATAATCATATTTTTGTCTTTATAATAGAAACGTTTTTTAATCTGGATATTTGCCATAATTTTTATAAAATGAAGTCATGCTTATTGTACCAAAAGAACTATTTCAACAGATGGTCCGTATACGCCGTGAAATCCATATGCATCCGGAACTTGGGTATCAGGAAGAAAATACTGCAGCCCTCATAACAAAGGAATTAAAAAGGCTTGGCATTAAGGCAACTACAGAAATCGGAAAGACCGGTGTCATTGGACAAATCAATGATACAGGTCCGGTAGTAGCATTAAGGGCAGACATGGATGCATTAGCTATCCAGGAAGAAACAGGACTTGAATTTGCATCAAAGACCGATGGTGTAATGCATGCCTGTGGTCACGATGGGCATGTTGCAATGCTGCTCGGAGCCGCTTCTTTACTAAAGGAAACCCTTAAAACCGGAAGTGTATTGCTTGTATTTCAGCCGGCAGAAGAAGGTGGAGGTGGAGCTCGAAAGATCATGGAATCAGGTCTACTTGATAAAGCAAAAGCGATATTTGCCTGTCACCTTGACAGGCACTATAAGGCCGGCTACTTGGTTGTACAACCGGGCCCGATCTCAGCATTTACCGATAGATTCGATGTCACTATCAAGGGAAAGGGTGGCCATGCCGCACAGCCGCATGATGCAATTGACGCAATTGTAGTTGCCAGTTTGATAGTAATGTCCCTTCAAACTATAGTATCCAGGGAAGTAAACCCATTGTACCCCTCTATTGTATCAGTAGGAAGAATTCAGGGAGGTTCGGTCCCAAATGCTGTAGCGGAAACGGCTAAGCTTTCCGGCACGATACGCACAACAGAAACTCAAATAAGGACGCAAATAATGTCGGGTATAACACGTATTGTAGACGCTGCTGGAATACTTCACAATGCAGATGTCAGTGTAGACTTTACTATGGGCTACCCGTCTGTTATTAATACCGTCAAGGAGTCTGAAATTGCCAGAGAAGCAGTAAGAAATATTATTGATGATAAGGCCCTCGTTGACGGCCAATTTGCAAGTATGGGAGGTGAAGACTTCTCCTATTATCTGGAAAAGATCCCAGGATGCCTTGTACGGTTGGGAGCGCAAAAAGATGGTTTAGAAAGTATACCCGCTCACAGCTCTACCTACGATTTTGATGAAAATGCGCTGGGTATTGGCGCCGCCTTCCTTGCAGAAGCGGCTAAACTGGCTATTAAACATTTATCATGATAAAACCAACTAACAATTGAATATTTGCGTATAAACTATTTGTTGAACAATTCCCTATTAATCGTATCCGTCAACAATAGATAAAGTTCTCCCGTAACTTCTTTTTTCAATTCAAACTAATAGCCCGTCACGAATATCAAAGGAAACTACTCTCGCCTTAACAACATATTTTGCTTCCAGATATGAAAGTTTATGAGAAATAGTAGTAGAAGATTCTTTGGAACGGAAAAAGAGTGGTACTATTAAGAATAAAGTCGGTACAAATATTTTTATTAGGAAATGCCTGAATGGTTACCTCTCGTCTCTGGACTTTTGCTTCGCTTCCTAAAATATATACCCCACAATCCAGCCAAACCGATTCCCAATAGCCATAGTGTTGCAGGCTCAGGAATTATTTCTGCCGTTCCTATACTAAAATCCCATCCCATCACGTCAAATGCACGCAAATCAAGGCCTGATATCTGAAGAAATTCTCCGGTTCCTGCAGTTGGGTCCATTATACCCAGTCCCCGATTATCCTTCCAGTGACTGGCCTGTCTACCATCTCCGTTAAATCTTCCGGTAGAAAAGGCACCAAGATTTGTAAGCCCCTTGTCAATAGAAAAATACGGGTTTCCTCCTACCGACAGATCAAGAATACCTAAGGCGGTACTGGCAGCAGAGTAACGATACAGATCTAAGACACTAAACACTCTAAAGACATCTAGATTGACACCTGAAAAAGGCCCAGAGCCAAATGTAAGATCTACAGTATCGACACCACTGACAAAGCCAAGGGCATGACCAATTTCATGTGCAGCTATCCCCACAAAATCAAACGCACCACCGGAAATCCCATCATTTGAATCAAAATCCCAGGAAAAGCTGTTACTGAACGTAATACTTCCATCAGTTGCTCCGTCATCACTTAATAAGCCGAGTGCCTTAGCATTGGCCCGGTTAACGTCAAGGCTTCTATTATTAGCAGCATTCTCATTACCAATACCAAAACCGGTGTCATTATCTCTTTCTGAATTTCCAAATTCATTTGTTGTTAAGAAATCAAGAAAATCTCCTGCCTGAAGATTAGTAACCGCCGTTAAATCATCTACAGTGGTTTGATCTGCGTTTAAGGCGTTTCCAATGTCTGAATAGAAAGCACCTACTTTCTCGGATCCTGTTGATCCCAAAATACCGGAACCAAGGCTCTGGAAGCCAACATCCAGACGAACGGTAACCGGGTCAACAAATACACTTTCCCAGAGCGCCGCTGCCTCCTCAAACCCACTACGTGCATTTGTACCGACTTCAACACCACCTGTATCAGTCAATTCAATAGTAAGGGCAAACCCTGTGGAGCCGAATGCCAGGATAAAACTTACTAACAATCCTGTAACTATTAGCTTTATTCTCACAAACATCAACATCTTTTCCCTTTCTTATTAATCGTATTACTATAGAAGAGAAGCATAAACTAATCAAGTAAAGGTGAACAAATAACGGAAGAATTTTGTTACTAACGATATACATACTCTAACTTATAAAAAATCATAAAAAAACCGGCAATTCTCCCGTATGGCAGAATGCCGGCTTTAAACTCTCTATCTGTCGTTATACTCTCGTTCTCTCTCTTCGGTGAACATACTCTTTCTAACATATCTACCCCTCCGTGTCAGTATCATTCACGATTGCAGTACTTCAGGCAGCTTTTTTCTGTCTGCGCCTTCTCCTTAGGTAGCTACCTCCAAATCCAGCCAGGCCGATTCCAAGCAGTGCTATAGTTGTCGGTTCAGGGACAGGATTTCCCCCAATAATATGGCCATCAATTTCGTCATTACCGCATGACATTGTCCAGTGTACGTCTACATCGTTTTCTGATGATACACCAGAAACATTAGCTAGATTTAAAACTACTTTTCTATAATAACTCAGGAAACCGTTTTTCTCCTCCGTCCCCGTATCATTTGACATTAAGGCACCTACGATTCCATCAGGCGTATCACTATCGGTCATTGCAAATGGTGCTGAACTATCGTAAATCAGATCATTTCTCCAAGAGACCCCTCCGTACAGCCCCTCTGCATCAGTACCAGTATCATGGCCATGGTCTCCATGTGCGTCTTGGGAGACACTAACTTGCTTCCTATAGTAACCGCCATAAGCCTCTGTATAAAGCCCAAAGTCTACCGCATATTCATAACCGCTACCACCGGAACCAGAGACATCACCATCAAATGATAATGCTAAATCTCCTGCAAAATAACCACCGTAATATCCTGCAATATGAGTATGATCTCCAGAATCATGAAGGTGATTATCGAACTCCATCTCTGTACCTTCAACATTAAATCTGGTTTGCAGTCCTAATGAAAGTTCTTGTCCATCTAATTTATAGAAGAGATAATCAGCTTCATATCCATCTCCACCGTGAGCATCATCATGGGAATCTGTTGCAAACACGTTCCAGCCATCAAATGTATCCAACGTGTCAATAACTGTAGTCGCCCTTGCAGTAGAGCACAACATCATAAGCATGACAATTCCTAATAACACCACCCTTAGACCACCGTTTTTATAAAACCGATACTTCATAGCACTTTCCCTCCTTTATAAAAAGCGGAACCACTAAAATACTCACTTATCTCTAGCTACGCCCAATGGACGTAGTTTTCACTCTATTAATAAACTTCAAAATACCTTCTTATTTATAGGTTAAGCAATACATACTACATACTACATACTACATACTACATACTAAAGTAATCAACCATCAATTCGTTTGTCATTATAAACGCTCCTGCCTCCCGAGTCAACTAATTTTTAAATATTCCCAAGAAACAAAATGCTTCATAACTTATAGTAGTTACTAAAATTATATAAATTATGAATAATTACCTTCAAGCCATTTTCTAATATATTATTATTCCCTATTAAACCAATAAAAGGAGTGAATATTCATTAATTGAAGCATACTCATTTAGCGGTCTGTACCCTTTACTCTGCTTATTATTATTTTTTCTATTATTTCTTTTGCCTCTTTAGCCTCAGGGAAACTGCTGCTGATCTTTAAAGCGCGTTCCAACTCTGTTAAGGCATCTCTCTGAAGCCCCTTTTTGTAATAAGCCACTCCAAGATGATAACGTATCGTAGGATTCCACGTAGCATTCCGTACAGCAGCCCTCAACTCTGAGACCGCCTCGTCATAACTAGCATTCAGATAATAAATCCAACCAAGTGTGTCACTTATGGCTGGAGTGTTCGGTGATAGTTCTTTAGCTTTTTCAGCCAGTACTAATGCTTCATCCATTTTGTCCTGCATTTTTGACGCATATAGCCATGCAAGGTTATTGTAAGCTGTTGGAGATTCAGGGCTTAGCTCAATTACCTTTCTATAGGCGCTGATAGACTCCTCAAGCATATCCTTAGACTCCAGTATTACTCCAAGATTAAGAAATGCAGAAACGTTATTCTGGTCAATACTTATGACTTTTCTATACTGTTTTAATGCTTCATCTAATTTCCCTTCGCTATGGTATATACCTGCAAGTTTGTTATACGAATGTGTAAGCTCCGGCTCTAATTCTATAATTTCCTTACAGATATCCTTTGCCTTATCTTTTTTCCCCATCAACAGAAGGGAGTCTATCTGTGATTCGTATGCAATTATATTAGCGGGAGCTATATTTGTTATTTTGTCATATTCTCTTACAATACGATTGAACCATCTATTATTGGTATATGCTAAAGCACGGGCTAAATGATATGGAATTTTACCTCCCAACTCCTTGTTCCGTCCACACAGCTTGATCAAATCCAGATACTGACTCTTTTGCGTGTCATTGAACGTTGTCATTGCTTTCAGATGTCGTTCCGCATTTTCAAACTCACCTTTGGCCATATATAAATTTAGCATACATAAATTTGCAACGGTACCATCCGGCTGAAAACTCAAAGCTTTCGTACACGCTTCCCTGGCCCCCTTATAATCTTTGTTTATTTGATACGCGACAGCTAAGTTGTACCACAATAGACTATTTTCCGGAAAATTCTCTACCCCCTGTTCATATGTAAAAATAGCATTTTCATACTCCTCAATATCTATATACAATATGCCCAGATCGTATACATTCAATAATTTTTGGTTTTTAGACAAAACTCGTTTCAATTGGGATATCGCCTGTGGCATATCTTCATTTCCTACATAAATCTTTGCCAGTACAGAGCGAGCTGTTGGATTATCAGTCTCAATACTTAGAGCGTTCGTTATCGCTTCATGTGCTTTGATATTATCATCCATAGCCATATAGCTTTTTGCCAGGGAGATATAGACGTTTACATTGTTTGGATATTCCTTTATTATCGAGTCGAACTCAGTTACGGATTCTGAGTATTTCCCCATTAAAGCATAAGAGTTTCCCAATCCAAAACGGGCTTCAACGGTATCAGGTTTAACTTTCAGTGCTGCTTTATAAAGCAGTGCAGCTATATCAGGTTTTTTTGCAGCTATATTAATGTTTGCAAGATTTAAGAACGCCGGAACAAAATCGGAATTTATATCAATTATTTTGTTGAATTCGAATACTGCGTCTTTTATAAGCCCCTTCCTCATATACGCCATCCCCAGGATATTATGTATACGCACATCTACAGGCCTGGTTTCTAGTGCTTTCTTACAGTGTTCAATGCATTTATCAAAATCACCTTGAGCGAATTTCATCCTGGCCATATTAAAATGCCCTTCAAAAGTATCACTCCTTAATTCGATCATCTTCGTAAACTCTGATTCTGCTTTTTCAAAATTCTTCTCTGCAAGGCTTACTTTACCTAATAAATTATGAGCTATCAAATTTTCCGGTTCGAGTGCTATAACATCCGAAAGCATCTTTGCCGCTTTCTCCGCATCACCCTGTTTAATAAGTACCCCTGCAAGTGCTAAACGCCCGGATATGGATTTACTATCTACACCAATCATGTTCTGATACATTGAGATTGCTTCATCCTGCTTGTCAGTCATTAGGTAGGCCCTGCCCAGATCATAGTATGATGATGCAAATTCCGGTTTATCCTTTATAATTTCAGAATATATTGCAATCGCCTCATCATTGCGATTTGTACTGAGGTAGGTATTGGCAAGAATTACTTTAGGCACTATATTTTCCGGAAAAATCTCCATCGCCTTCTTGCATTCACTAATTGCCAAATCAAAAAGACCAACCTGTCTTGCAAATACTGCTTTATTCAGTGCAAACGCAACTTGTTTCCCTTTTTCATGATTTAATTGGCATAAATCCAATAATTCTAAATATGCTTTTTTCTGGTCAAAAGTAAATGAAGGGATTGATTCAATTTGTTCCTCTGCTTTACTAAATTCACCATTAGCTGCATAAATATTTGTTAAAACAAGTTTAAAAGAGGGAACTTCAGGTTTTAATTCTATAGCTTTCTTACAGTATGATATAGACGTGTGGTAGTTTTCTTTTTGCTGATACGAAAGAGCAATGTTGAAGTATAGTACTGCATTACCCGGAACAAGTTTAACTGCTTTATTGTATAAATCAATCGACTCGTCTGACTTTCCCTGCAGGAAATACATTCTGGCTAATGCATAACCCTGAACATAATCAGGATTAATTTCTAATGTCTTTTCATGAATCTTTGCTGCCGCATCAAAATCACCATCCTTTTCATATAGACTCGCCAATACCGTCCTCGCATGTAAGCTATTTGGCTCTATAGAAATTATTTTTTCCAACGCTTTCCTTGCCTCAACATTATTTTCCGTTACAGTATAAGCCTTTGCAAGATTAAGAAGAGTAGCCGATGATTTTGGATTTATTTCAATACCCTTTTTAAATTGTTCTATACCAATCTCGAAGTTACCACGCCTTATGTGTGCAAGTCCCAGCAGATCATATGCTTTTGCTGCTTTTGGATTTGCCATAAGAATTGCCTCACACTGACGTATACACTTACTCAGCTGGCCAGAGGCAAGGCTTAAATAAGCCATATTAACTTCACCAATAGAATAATTAAGTTTAAGGACCTTCCCAAATTGTTTTTCAGCATTTTCGTAATCCTGTGTTTTCACGTACGAAAGGCCAAGCATCTGCAGAGCATCCACATTATCAGGTTTGAGTTCAAGAATGTCTTTGCACAACGAAATTGTTTCCTTTTGCCAGCCCTCTTTTGATAGCAGTCTTGCAAGATTCAATTTTGCAGGAATGAAGTCCGGAGCAAGTTCTACGGCAGTCTTAAATTCGGTTTTAGCCTCCTCTATACGACCCTCTTCCGCTAAGGCAAGTGCTAGAAAATAGTGAGGCTCCATCAATTTAGGCAGTCTTAAAATTGATTCCTTTAAGAGAGAAATAGCCTTCTTGTACTCTTTTCTTTGTAATAGTACACTACCTTTAATAAAATATACTGCCGGTACTTGCGCTGATGGGTTTATCTTAGACACTTGCTCTGCTTCGGCATATGCTTCATCAAATTTTGACAGTCTCAATAACAAGAGCCCTAATTGCGTGCGCGCCATTATGTCTTCAGGTTTTTTCTCCAATATCAGCTTATAAGATGCAATTGCCTCATCAACCTTACCTTGCTGCTCAGATATTGTAGCCAAAAGCAACCGTGCCTGATAATTATCAGGATCAAGTTCTGACAAGAGCATATCACATTCCTTCTTTGCAAAAGCTAAATTACCCTTGTTTATGTACAACCTGACAAGGGAAACATGCGCCGGAATATACGACTTATTAAGTTTAATTATACGCTTGAAATCAACGATAGCATCATCAACTAATCCTTGTGAAAAATGGATCTCTCCCAGTAGAGCGTAAGCCTGCGCGTAATTTGGATTCTTCTCGATTATGCCCCTGCAGATATCCTCTGCATCCAGAAGCCTTTCTAAGACCAGGGATTCACTCTCACCAAGTTTTCTTAATTCGGCGGCCTTTGTCATATCGATAATTGCAAGCTGAATGCTTGCATCAAAATGAGTTGGCTTGGCTTTAATAATAGTTTTAAACTCGCCTTCAGCTTTATCATATTCCTTTAACTTAATGTATGATAAACCCATTTGAAAACGAGCATATAAATTCCCGGGATTTCGTTGCAATTCTTTACGGTATTCAGCGATAGCATCCGTATGCCTGTTTAAACCTGCAAGAATTTTGCCTTTTTCAAAACTTTGTTTTTGGGCACCGGAAGATTTTCTCTTTACATACAAACCATAAAAGGCTATCGAAGAACACAAAACTACGGTGACCGGTATCGCTACAAATAGAACCCAGAATTTAATGCCCTTTTGTTTGTGTTTCCTGCGTTTTCTTTTCATATTAGCCATTACTCAATGCTCCTTTTGTATTACTGTTTTTAGTAACTGAGATCTTTATAGACAATATCAATGTCACTATAGAATTTTGTTATGATATATTGACAGCAAATTATGTCAACCATAAAATGGCTTGTTGATAAAGCTGGAATTATTATGTAACTTATGTAAATATAATATATTAACTCAAATTAGCAATCTTGTGTTTATCATTTTTTTTTAATAGATTCAATAAGCTCTTTTATATAATTAATTGGTATCGCATAACTAATACCGGTAGATATCTGCTTATTCTCCTTTGTCGTCTGTATAAATGCACTATTCAGTACACCAATAACGTCACCCGTTTCGGGAAGTAACAAAGGCCCCCCACTATTCCCTGGAAAAGCAGTACAATCAAGTTGAAAAATAAAATACGGGTCTGTTAATGCACTTATCATCCGGTTTGAAAGTAATGACATATTCTGTACGGGAATTGCCATAGGACTTATATTGCTGATTATTCCCGTATGAGTGGTGGGATGCAAACCAAAAACAGGGCCATATGGATAACCGCAAAGTGCGATGGATTGCCCTTCTTTAACTTTTGAGGAATCTCCTAACTTTAAATAATTAAATCCACTCCCTTTCAGCTTGATAATAGCAAGGTCATATTTTATATTCTTGTTTACAACTTTGGCACTGACTTTTATTGAGTTCCCTGTGTCAGGAAAAAAAGCATATAAATTGTCAATTTCACCATTTCTATTAATTGCGCTTAATACGTGTTCTGCCGTAATTGCATAACCATTTTTACTAAAAACAAACCCGGTACCGTAAAATTTTACAGCAGGCCTGGAAAGTGGATGATACGTACCAACCGCTATTATGGAAGGCTTAACCTTCTTGATTGTCTCTACCAGGCTGGTACGTTCATACGCAACAATATTTCCACCTGGTAAAAGCAAAAGTAATCCAAGGATCAAAAAGAAATATGAGATATTTCTATAGGACGATTTTCTGTAAGTAGCCTTTTTCATTTTTCTCTGGAACTAGTTAATTAGTTGATTTATCATCTCAGAATATGATTACTAAAAAAAGTTATTTAACTATAAGAAAAAATCTACTTATTGCAATCATAACATTAAGCTTAATTGTGGTTTTTGTATACGGTTTTTTCATCGAACCCCATATGGTTAATTTAAAGACCGTTACTATTAGAAACAAAGCATTGGCATTAACATTCAAAAAATTAAAAATAGTTCAACTTAGTGATCTACATATTGGAAGAAACAAATCTATTTCTACAAAACGAACACTTGAAATATTAAATAAACTTAAGCCAGATCTGATATTATTAACAGGAGATTACGTTGAATGGAATGGAACAAAGCAGAGCTATGACAACGCCATAGATTTTCTATCACAATTAAATTCCCCCCTTGGTACATATGCAGTAATGGGAGATGCTGACTACTCATCCTCCAGAAGATCCTGCAGGTTTTGCCATGAAGAGGGAAGTGCACATCCACCGACACAACATAAAGTCAAATTTTTAAGAGACACTAAAACTCTTATTGATGTTGAAGGGAAAAGAGTTTCTATTATTGGAGTCGGAAGAGACTCCAATCTTAATGTAATTAACAGTATACTTACAGATGACCCCACAATTCTGCTCTCTCATTTTTCATCTGCGTACGATTATATAAACGGAAAAGATAATGTTCTCGTCCTTTCCGGTGACACCCATGGAGGCCAAATATATATACCAGAATTCATATGGAAGATCATCAAGAGAAAACCTGACGCAAAACACAAATATGGTTTATATCAAGATGAGAGTAAATCGTTATACGTCACAAGCGGCATTGGCACATCAGATATACCCTTTCGACTTGGCGTACCACCAGAAGTCGTACTATTTGAATTTACGGAGTAGAACTTATGTTATTTACCAAGATAACACGCGTATTTGTTTCATTAATCCTCACACTGACACTCTTAACAGGCTGCCAGGATAGATCACGGTTTTCTTTTGACTTCGAGACTGAGGATATTCTTGATACTCTCCCATGGAAATGTAAAACGTTCTTCTCTCTTTCAAAAAAGCATGCAACTTCAGGCCAAAAAAGTTTGAAGATCGAACTATATCCATCTCCCTATCCCGGTATAACGCTGAACAAATTCAATCCAAATTGGTCAAATTTTAATGTCCTCAAGTTTGACGTCTATAACGAAGAACAGATACCACTTCGTTTGGCCATTCGTATCGATGACAAAAAAGACCCTTCATACAGCGACAGATACCGCCATGCTATTATTCTTAATACCGGCATGAACAACATTTCTATTCCGTTGAACACTTTGCATACATCCGGAACAGACAGAAACATAAACCACTCAAGTATCCAATCAGTGACCTTCTTTCTGGTACAACCTAAAGAAAAACGAATCATTTACATCGACAATATAAGATTGGAATGATCCCCACCTATTCACCGAAAACGTAGAATTTCTCCAACAAGTTGGTGAGCGCTACGTACCACAACTCTTTTTAATTCTGTCGGATAAATGAATCTATCAGTTCTATATCCCAACGGCTTTTTGCAATTACACCTCCATCTTCATCAAACAGCCTGGCCTGATAATGAATACTATTTGACCTGTACCTATACCAACCTGGGTCAGGTATCTCAAAACTCCACACGTTATCCCCTTCATGTATCATGTCAAAGTAACCATGACTACTCCCTGTTCCTATGTAATATAAAATCCGTGGAAAAAGTGAAGCATGTCCCTGCTCATCTACTCCATCCACTCTAATCTTTACGGTAAAAGGACCCTTTGTGTGTTTTGTCAGATCTACTCCCTGTAGCAACCATACTAAATCTGGAATTTGATAGGGAATTTCAAGTAATTCCAATTCGCCCTCTTCGCCTTCACCAATCTTCTCAACTCCCTCATCATCCTTATCTTTTTGTAGTTCAATTTCCTCTTTATTCTGAAGTTCAGGCACTTCATTTATATTTACCGGAGATGCGGTAAAAGACGAACCATCACCTCCAATAACCATTGGGGAACCTCTACTCACATTTCCAGACGAATCAACGACGAATAGATATGCAGGATCACCTTCGGCAAATAACCCTTGATTTATATTAACTTTAATGGATGCTTCTGACCATGATGCGGGGATTTGCATTTCTCTATGAGTACAGTCTGACCATGTCGGTGCATCGCCTATTTCAACTCTTGCCCAGGTATTATCAACGTAGACATCACTGTAATACGCATATTGAGTCACTTCAGAAGAATCTGAGGGAGGCCAGCTATCATAAAAACCTATAATATATGGCCGTTTGTTAATTGCCACACCATCCTTGCCATTATTGGTATTAATTTCTGTTGAATCATCTCTTAATATTCCGTCAATCCATAATTTGATATGCCCGTCGTGCTTATCAATTCCACTATTTTCTCCATATTCAACTTGAACACAATGCCATGTATCTAAAGTAAAAACATTTTGCATATTAAATACATATTTATTTTCGCTCGTGTTATTTTCAAAAGCCCTCAGAACATTATTACCTACTCCCCAACCATGAAAGTTCCAGAAGAAATTTGTATAATTTCTACTGCCTTTAGGAAACATCCTGAAGAACTTAATATTAGCTAATCCATTATCCGGGCCTTTATACGTAGATGTGCCCCAGTGCCAGCTTGCCGCAAGTTTAACCCAGTATTGCACAAACCATTCAGGCGCAACTAATTTGTCATAGGAAAAAAAACCGTTCCCTGCTTTTTTAAAATCATTTCGAGCGTTGAACCTGCTGAAACCGGTTCTCAGGTTATCTCTATTATTAGCAATTAAACTATTAGTATGAGGCGACAATGACGAGTCTAGTTTCCCGTCAGAAAAGTCTTCCCATACTAATGGAGTTGCTTTAGTCTTTTTCCCAAAGCCAATCCCATTTATCGTAATGGCAGAATCATGTTTAATATCTCCCTCTATACTCGTTATATTCGGATCTGCACAAACATTGCTACTACTTACAAACAAACAAAATAGTTTACATAGCAATAATACACCTAGTACACTTCCACCACTGTTCCTTGTTCTATTCTTTAAATCGTATATTTTGCTTATTCTTATCATCTTAATATTCCACAAACGTAATTTAGCATAAATCAATTTTCTGTAATTGATTTTTAAGGCCTGAAATGACTTGGTCAGAGGTCTTATTTAATTTGTATTTTAGCTCTTTGATTTCTTCCCTCAATTTTCCTTCAATCTTAAGACATTTTTTTATTGACGTTGTTATTGCGGCAGAATTATTTTCAGTAAATACAGCCCCCTTATTGAAGAATGTCTTTAATGCATTCGTATCTGATAATATCATGGGAGTACCTACAGCAATTGATTCATAAGCGCCACACACAAGGCAATTTTCTTTTCGTGTTAAATCTATTGACAAGTCCACAGAGCTAAGCAGGTTCCAGTACTCATTATCAGAAACAAAACCGGTGAAGATAACATTCGAAGGAGCATTATTTATTATATCTAGTTTAATCCTTTTATGATTACCAGTAACATAAAATATGACATCATTATCAAACGAAGAAGCCGACTTTATAACCTCTTCATAAGGTTCATCTCCTGCAAATGTACAAATAAACAAAATATTTTTTTCTCCTTTTAAAATCTTTTTTGTAACCTTTGGTGATGAAGGTATTCGGTCTGGCAGAACATATGGATTGCCCTTGTTATTACTCACAATATTTGCCAATGTTTCGTTTGTAACAATAGTAATATCAGCTTTTTTTTGTAAATACCGATATATGAAAAGAAACTTTTTTAATGTCTTGCTTAAAGGCAAAAGCCCCGAATTATGCGCATCGACAATAAGAAAATATCCATAAAATGATTTCACCACACATGCCAATAAAGTGAGAAATATCGAGGGATTCTGGACTATTAAGGTTTGAGGTCGTTTCGCATGAATAGCAAACCAGCTTTTAATTAATAAAATCGGATGTTTAATAATCCTGGGATAATTACTTTGGAAGATTATCAGTTCTGTACCAAAGAACTTATTTAATTCCAAAGTCCTTCTATGTCTTTCCCAGGCAAGCCAGATTTTTTTATTTCTTTGGTTATCCTCCATTACTTTATTCAAATAGAAACTGTGGACTACATTTTATAATTTGATTTCTCAATTAAATCATTAGTCGCCAAACCAGCTCTTTGTACCATATTGCTACATGTCCAGAAAACACCAACGGTAAACCACCAATGTATATTGTAGAAATCCATACCCAGTATGCCAACAATAAGTCTTACAAATAAGAAGACAAGAGTTGCATTTATCACAGCTTTTATTATATCAAGTTCGTTTATACGGCGTTTAATAACAAAATATTCTGTATTATTTTCTTGGACATTTACAGCCAATATTTTTTTTAAAAGTACAACCTGTTTATTAATGTCACCAATATTTCTTTTTGCAATTTGCAAAAGTTTAACGATTAGTGCCATAAATACAATAAACCCTTGTATACCCATGTGCGTAGCAACTTCCAGGTATAGACAATGTACCTCTTGAGCATTTCCAGGATCATTAGTCCTTCTTGCAACCTCAAATATATATCCCCCAAGCCCTAAGCCAAAGGGGTTATCCATAAGAATAGACAGGCCCTCACGATACATAGCTTTCCGCTTATCACTCGAATGACCTTCCTTGTCCTGCCCGGTAAATGAACTTGTGAGTCTCTCTTTATATTGCAACGGCATACTGACGAAGCAGATGGCCCCTACGACTATAATAATAACTCCAGATCTAATCTTAACTTTTCTATCAGATCTCCACCACACAAAAAACAATAGCCCCATTACACCCAGGTAAGCAGTCCTTGAACCGGAATACATTATGCAGTATAGCGATTGTAAAACTGAAGTTAAAAAAAAGATTTTAATCCATTTGGATTTTATCAGTGGATATAAAAAATAAACATATGGTAATACATTTAATGCAACCTGAGATAATGAATTAGGATGCGTATATCTTGGAACTGAACCATGCAGCCTCATTACTCCCTGATTCTGCCATACAAGACTACCTGTTACACCACCTATCACCCCTTCCATTGTTACTTTCCAGTATGCTAACATCCATATTAAGATAAAAATAAGCAGATGCCAAGGATTCTTAACAAACGTAATAATAAACAGACTCATTGCAAGGTATTTAAGATAATTATCTATAAATAAATTTTGTGATAATTCAGGAACTATAGAGAGTGGTACTTGAATGGCTGCCGCCATAGACAATGCTACCAAATAAAGAGTAAGACCCGGGCTTTTTGCTTTCGTTTCTTTACTATAGCGAGTGAAAGCGAGTATTAATAAAATAGCGCCCACAATCGCTTCCAACCTTATACCGCCAAATCTTTCCTCCATTCTGTAAGACAACTGTGTATACCAAATAATTATATAGGCCAGAAAGAACAAAAAAAAGTTCCTGTTTGTAAAAGAGTATATGCTGCCTGCTTTTCCAGGAAGAGCATCAAACTCTTCCCTGATAATTATTACAAACATTATCATAAATAAACCTATACTAATTAATGCCATAATTTATATTTCCAAAACTGTTTATTCCACATTTAGAAAACCTGTATTTACCATTTGTTTCTGGTTTAATTTCAGGAATCTTTCTCAACCTTAAAATTATATCAGAGCCAAATAATTCTTTGAAATAATTTATCAGCTTACTTTCATTTTCTGTTGTGAAGTTACTATCCGGAACAATATTTAAAATAATTTCATCAATCTCTTTTTGTACAATCTGCATTTGTTTAATACCTGGAATTTTTGTTAACGTATTTTCAATTAGTGAAATCCCTGCCACCTTTGCACCATCACTCTTTATTAGGAAATCTGCAACCCGTCCAACAATCTTTTCTGTTAGAGGCAACCCTCTGCCACAGGAGCACTTTCGGTTTACAGGTACTCCAATATCTTCAACCTGATAACGTATAAAAGGCATCGCCCTGTTCATGAGGTCTGTCACTATAATCTTCCCCTGCTCCCCGGATTTGGTATAAGTTCCATCCTCTTTTAAAAACTCAACATACAGATGCTCTATATTAATGTGCATTCCCTCGTGCATCTCACATTGAGAGGCGATAAGACTAACCTCTTCACAACCGTACCTATCAGTTACTTTTATACCAAATACGGCTTCAATTACCGCTCTTTCATGAGGTAGAAGCATCATTGATGATGAGATAATACCTCTTGGTCTGATATCACTTATGTCTAACTTTTTTATGTACTCAGCAAGAATAAAGATAGAATGGGCATGTCCAAATAGAAGGGTAGGTTTTGTTTTACGCCACTGTTTTGCAAACGCAATAACAGCTTTATCAGAAACCTGCATGGTATCAAGAAATATAAATGGCTGAAGCAACCGGTCTCTTAATTTTGATTTTAAATCTTTCGGAAGTACTGGATTGCCCCATATGGCCCCTATGGGTTCTCCAACCTCCCAGCCTGCCCATCTATCATGCCTCCTCGCGCACGCATTTCGCATTTCACTGCATTCCTCTGTTATATATAATTCCAGAGATTTCCCCGTTGATCCACCGGTTTTAAATTTTAGAAGGCTCTTGGTATCAAAACCTTTCGATATCATTGCCTGAGTGTTCTGCCGAATCTCTTCTTTCGTTAGAACCGGTAGCTTCATAAAATCATCTTTAGTCTTAATATCTTCCGGTTTAATACCAACTTTGTCGAAACGGTCCTTATAAAAGCTATTCTTATTATAAGCAAATCGCAGGATTTCATTAACCCTCTCCCATTGCTTTTGCATAAGCACCTCTTCTGGCAAATACTGCGTTCTTTCCAGTTCTCGCCAGTATTTTAATTTTATACTTCTGTTTTTGTGAACAAAAAAAGGTTCAAATATCTTTCTTCGTACTAAAGACTTTATCATATAATTATTTATTTATATTGAACAAAAGAAATTTTTTATCAAACCTTTATACGCTGCAAACTGCAGCGGCCATTTTTGGATTGATAATAAATAGTATTCGGAAGAACGGTGAGAATCCAAGTGGCTATAATAATATCCTCTGTTGCTGTAAGTATATGCCCATGCATGGCGAATTGTAGATAGAGGAAGAAGGCCAGGATTGCTTTCATAAAACTTTTGCATGATCTTATCAGAACATTTCTGTCTCTCTTCCAGATTCTTTGACATTTGTCCGGAGTGTCCTACCCTGTATAGCAAAAGCTGTTCACTAATAAACTCGAATCTGTAACACATCGATAGTCTCAACCACAGATCCCAATCAATACCCATCATTATTGATTCATCAAAACAACCATGCTCTTCAAAACATTCTCTACGAACTACAGAAGAGGAAAAAGGGACAAAATTATCAAAGAAAAGAGCTTTTGTTACCTCACCGGATTTTGGCAGGAGATATTTGCTTTCTACCTTATATTCAACATTATTTCCCTGTTGATCAACAAATCTACTCCTGCTATAAACAACTCCAACATTTTTGTTGGAAAACAAGGGGATCTGTTTTTCCAGCTTAGTCTTCTTCCATAAATCATCAGCATCCAGAAAAGCTATAAATTCACCGGATGAGTTCTTAATCCCGTTATTCTTTGCATTAGCCTGTCCCGCATTTTCCTGGTATATATAAGTGATCCTCTCATCGCTGAGGTATGGCTGGATAATTCTTTGAGTATTATCAGTAGAACCGTCATTGACTATGACTATTTCGAAATCGTCAAATGTCTGGTTTAAAACTGAATCAATTGCATGGCAAATATATCCTGCATAATTGTAGCTCGCTATAACTACGCTTACTTTAGGATTATAACTTGTATCAGTATTCACCATGTTGCGTTACTCTTTTTATATACAATGAGTGATTTTAAAAACCTAAACTATTAAAAAGTAACCCATTTGCAAATCATATTAAATTGCTACACATCTAGAAGAATAAACCTATAATTTGGTATATTTTAAAACCTATCCAGCCTACATTCTATGAGAGTTGAGACTTAAGATACTACTCATTTCACCAAAGTCCTTAGCAAAAAATTGAACTGGATTTCGCAAAACAGTTACCTAAAATATAAACCTTGTCATAAAATATTAGTCAATTTGGAATGTATGATGCTGTTTTACTGAATTTATGGTAAAAAATGTATTTTTATTTCTAAACCCTTCTATTACGTCACTATACTTTATTTTATATTTCCATTGAAAAATAAAGATCTTCGAGTTTAATAACTTCTTTTTTGACATCATGATATTCGCTCACATAATTTCTACCTTCCCTGCCCATTTCTAACCACAAATGCCGATTCCTTAACAAAGTTAACAAATTATCTGCTAATGATTGATAATCCTTTTCAGGAGAAAGCAATGCGCTCTTTCCATTTAACACAACGTTAGGTATGTCAGCATGATATGTTGAAAGTACAGGTAATCCACTTGCCTGTGCTTCTAAAATAATTGTAGGAGCACCGCCCTCAGTTTCTCCATCTTCTGCAGTAATGCTTGGATGTATGAAAATATCAGCCAATCCCATCTCCTTTGCAACAATATAGTGTGGCTGCATACCCAGCAACTTTACATGGAATTCTAATCTGTTGGAATTAATATATTTCTCGATTGATGGTCTTAACGGTCCATCTCCTATTATTCTTAATTCTATATTTGAGAAGTTATTAATTACTTTCTTAATGGCCATAAGGACATAAACCAACCCCTTTTTTTCAATAAAACGTCCGCAAAAGAAAATAATCACTTTATTATTCCCGTTTGGAACTCTCTTTCGAAATTCGAACTGGTTTAGATCAATAGCAATATGTTGAATCCTGATTTTATCTTCCGGACAACCCAAGGCGATAAGTCCATTTTTCATCTTCTTTCCTTCAACCAAAAAAAGATCTCCTTTTGCAAATAGTTCCTTGTAGTTTTCTTGCCAGACCTTTTCTTGTGGAATTTTCGACATATCCTTTCCATAAAAAGTCGTAACCAGAGGTACTCCCAGCTTTTCTTTTAATTCTATGAGGTCGTAACCAGTAGGACCAAAATGGGCATGTAGAAGCCGAACTCTATTCAATTTTAGAATCAATTTGCGATACAAATCACTATTGCCATTAAATCTCTTGTTCGTCCAATTTAGCAACCAATGCAAAGTGTATCGCTTATATGAACAATCGTATATTCTTGTACTTAAAGGAAACAGGGCAAGATTCTCTAATCTATTTGCCATAACTATAGGTTTCACTCTTCTAAAAGTACTTAAGTATCTATAGATAAAAGTTTCAGAAAGCGGTAAATAAATCGGGCAGAAATGTGCAACTATTAGTTTATTTATCATAGGATGGGACATTATGATGATTATTATGTGAGGTGAGAAAAAAATGTTTCTACAAAGTGAGCAACAATATATTTATTAACAGAGTTTTCACTCATTTCAAGGTGGTGTGTTTACTATAAAATAAACTTTATTTTGGTAAACCCTTCGATACATTTCTGTATTTATGAGCAAAGCTATTATAAAGCGTTTTAAACATCATCGCTAGCTTATGGTAGAAGACGTTTTTGCAAACCTTAATTGCCACTGTTCGCGTAGTAAAGTCTTTAATTCCATATATGCTTTCAATCTGAATGTGCGAATAAGCAATAAATACAATGTAATTCCAAAAGGGACCTGTACTGCCAGGTAAGCCCAGTGTTGCCAATATACTGGCAGCAAATAACCTAGCAAATAAACCCCTATCGCCATTCCAACTGCAGAACCAAAAACGCCAGATAGGTTTACGACTACTTCCTTGAACGTTATACCTACCAGAGATACAGCGATCTTTATACCGGGACCGGCAGCAAGCAGTGAGAAGAGGGCATAAGAGTGCGCAACACCTTTTATACCCCATTGCAAACCAACGACAATAGCAACAACTCCCAGGATACCGAGTACGGTTCCTACCTTGAATTGAAGTCCAGTACGTCCTTGCGAAAGATATATATTCCCATTAAGTGTCCCTATTGACTGTATCGCTCCTACAATAGATAATGCTTGCATGACAGGTATCATACCACTCCACTGAGAGCCGAAAACGGTTATCACGAAGCTCTCAGTAACCACCAATAAGCCAAACATCATAGGAAATGTTATCAACGCAACACTACGTGTAATTTGCAGGTAGATATTTTTGATACGTAGTTTATCTTCTTGAATGGAAGAAAAAGCCGGAAACATTACACGCTCTATAACTCGTGAAATATTATTCAGAGGAAAGAGCATCATTGAGTATGCCTTGTCATATAATCCAAGTGCAGATGATCCTAGAAAACGACCAACCAAGAGGTTGTCTGCATTTCGAATAAAGTAGTTCATCGTCCTGAACCCAAACAAATTACTGCTAAACCCCAATAACTCTCGAACAGCCATCCAATCAATTAAAAATCTGGGCCGCCAACCGCTGATATACCACATTAATACGACTGCAATAGACGTTGAGAGAAGTGATTTAATAGCAAGACTCCATACGCCAAAGCCTGATACAGCCAGCACAATCGCAATGCTACCAGAGAAAACAAGTACTACAATTTCCACGATTGCCAAACTTTTAAAATTCATTTTTTTCTGCATCAGAGTCTTTTGAACAATATTAAATGAGCCAACAAAAAAATTAAGAGAAATTAAATACGTAAGCGGCACGAGATCAGGTTCTTTGTAAAATCCAGCAATCCAAGGCGCAGCACACATAAAAATCGTCATTAATGCAATTCCTAAAATGATATTGATCCAGAAAATAGATGAATAATGCTTTTGCTCAGCATCTTTTTTCTGAATAAGAGCGGCCCCCATCCCTAAATCACTAAAGAGAGAAGCAAACCCGGCAAGAACTCCAACCATACCCATCAATCCGAATACATCTGGTGTCAACAAACGAACAAGAATAACACCAATTATGAAGTTCAGCACTTGTGTTACCGTTTGGGAAATAGCACTCCAACTGAGACTATTTATTGTACGGGTTTTAAATTCATCTGACATATGGTACTATCCTCTTAATATTTCACACAAGCAGTTTATTCAAAAAAAAATTACAGCCTTACCATTCTCATTAACCTACGGTAAAATGAATCTTCAAATTGCCTTTCATTTGAACACAAGATAATATAGCGACAGTTTGAACCCCACAGTTCTGTTGTTCCCAGTAACATGAAATGGTTATAAACTGTTTTTTCTTTCAAAAGCCTCACAAGTTCAGCATAATGATTATGCTTTGTTGTTTTGATACATGATTTACCCTGGTTAAATCCAAGTTCAAAGAATAGATATCGACTCTTCTCAGATACCTCCTTTAAACATTTGTTTGCCTCTTCCATTTTTTTCCCACCGTCAGCCATCCATTGAAAAACACTTAACATCAATGCCACATCAAAATGTTGATTATTTATAAGTGTTGGATCGAATTTTACTCCATTCCATTTTATATCAAATTGTTTTTCCTTAACCAGGAATTCACCAATATATTTATATCGTGGGTGTAGCTCAAAAGATGTAACTTTAGCGCCTGCTTTTGCCAGAGAAAACGTGTAAAACCCCGCATTTGCACCAACATCCAGTACTTTTATGTTATCAATTTTATTATGATACAATAAATTTAATGTTTGCTTAATCAATTCCCATTTTTTATAAACTTCATTACTGTTCGAACTTGTTTTCAAATGAGTAAATTCCTGGAATGGAATTGGATGATAAATATTACCACCTTTCTCTATAGGATTTGACTCAAGGTCTTCTACCACTTCGGCTATCGTCTTATAATGCATGTGCTTCCTCATTCAAATTATTGATATTCTTTTTCGTTGACAAGAGCGATTCAAAAAATTTAATGTGCTTCCCATAATTATTTTTATGTTTTAACATTTTCCGATATATCCACCAAAAGTAACTGTCATACACTAATTTAGACACCTCTACACATTTTGGATTAACACCGATTAGAGCACATACAGAAGCCGTATGTCTGCCATCAGCAATGAAATATTTATCACGAACTTTGTATACTTTTATAGGTTCATAAACTCCGGCTTGTATAGTTTTGATTTTTTTGTTGTATTTTTTCTTAAGCCAATCACTAGATACTGTTAGAGCAGAACGAGTGTCCAGTGTTCCCTTCGCCGCTCTTACCATGTAGTCGGAATGTGTAATATCACACCCACTCTGAAACATACGCATTAATTCAAAATACGGAGTATTCCTCACCGGGCAAGCAAGCAGAGTGTATGGATCCTTCAAGAAATCAACCCCAAAATGTAAATCCTCAGTAGACAATAACATAGTATCACTAGAAATAAAATAATCGAACATATCACTTGATACAAACTGATTTGTATACTTTATACCTGCTTTAGATTGATATAATAAGGAAATATCATATTGTCGGCATATTTGCCTAACCCTCCACATCAAGGCATGGGTTATTCTCTGTTTAATATTCATTGTTTTCTGTAACGACTATATATATTTATGCAAAGTTTGCAATTTTATCAATTTTGTTCTGCAAATAAGTAATTGAAGAACTTCATTTCTATCTTGTTTCAAGAGCATATTCATCTCTATTTATTATCTTGACCGCTCCTTCAAGATGTTCCAATACAGCAGAAGATAAATACAGTATCTAAGTATTCATTCTCTTTTAGAAGTCCATAAGTAGTGTCAATTAAATCAACATTATCTTTATAATGAAGTGAGTCTTGATAGTCTAATCCAATATGTTCAATTGCATACGGTTCGAACATGTACTTTTGCTCTTTTCCTCCACAACCTATGAAAAGAAGATTTTCACGAGCATACTTTCTTCCTGGCACATTTAAATGAACATTGCAAACTTATAAACCAGCCAGTGATGTAATAAATACAGAAAAATTATATTAAATCTTTGTACGCCCTACAATTTGCTGTACTGCAAAAAAAATCTAGAGGACAAAGTCTATAGATAAATTGTATAATAAGCTTTGCCACTATACTATTGCCAAAGACTGGTCTTAAATTATTTGCAGACTCGACCCTTTTCAATCCGGCTAAAATTATTTCCTTCTTAAGACTACTTGGCGTGTACAAATTAATGTGTGTTTCTTCCTTTCTCTGCTCCATGTCATAGTAACAGGGTGAATTTATTATTAACAAACCTCCTCCTTTTAAAACTCTGTAACACTCTTTCAGCATATTTCTGGCAGTCTCACTTGTTACGTGTTCAATTATCTGATTACAGACAACCACACTGAAATAATTATCTTCAAAAGGAAATTTTTTTTCCATAAAGTGTTGAAATATTTCCATAGGAAATCTACTTTTTGCTTCTTTAACAGCGTATTCAGAACCTTCTATTCCGATGCATTTCATGCCATAACGGCTACATCCTTCAACAAAAAAACCAAGACCCGCACCAACATCTAAAATAGGACCTGGCCTACCATACAGAATACAATTTGCTATAATACCACGATAGAATTTCCAGTCTCTATCACCATATGCCTTGTCAAACATCTCTTTTGTGTGTAAGTTCATTGTATCCATCCTCTTTGGCAAATAATTTCTTAATATGTTTTGCAGGTACTCCTCCAACTAAAGAATTAGCTGGTACATCTTTTATAACAACAGCACCAGCTGCTATAATTGAGTTACTACCTAATTTAATTCCGGGTAAAATGACGGCATTAGAACCAATCCAAACATTGTCCTTGATTACAACTTTTTCGAAAAGAACTCTTTGTTCTCTAAAAAGCTTATCTGCATCTTGATAAGAATGCTGATGTGAAGTAATAGTAACATGTGGTGAAATTAAGACATTATTACCAATTTCTATCTCACCGGCACCAAACAGAACACAATAAGGGCCTATATAGCTATTGTCCCCAATAATAATTTTTCCGCCATAATTACTCCATTCCATCCCACCACAATGAATTAAACATTTAGAGTCTATATTTACATTTTCACCTACTGTCAATCTTGTTATACCTCTTATCTCTACTCCTATTCCTAGACGTAAGTTTATTGAACGTTTCTTCAGGCTATTTATACTTTTTTCTCTATTGAAGCTATTAGTTATGTGTTTCCTCAGAAATATTATTTTTTCAAAAATACTCAACTCAAAAAACTCCCTATCTTATGAAAGGTCATCATAATACAACTCTCAGGCATAGAATATATTTTAACATTATTCTTTTTTGCCTCATATGATACTTTAGATTTTCCCACTCCTTTATGTCCACCCCTTGGATTGAAGTCTTTATAGCTGTAGTCCAACTCGCATAATTCTCCTGGAACTTACCCCTGCCCTGCTTAACAACGATATCATCTTTGGTCATTGACTCTCTGATCTCAGTTTATATTCTACAGATATGGCAGCTATTAAATCGCAATGATTAATTAATTTGAACCAATATTTGAATAATAAACAGATAGAAACGACTTTCATAATTCAACCCGTTGAATTACTCTAGCAACTTTTGTAAATAGTTTTGTACAATTCGTTTCTGTATACACCTCCGGGCTATCTAATGCTTCCGCTCCAAAACTTATCTTAAAAGCTTTCACACCTTGATGCTTACCACTTGGATTGAAATCATACCATTCATAGTTCTTTTCAAAAGCATTTTTTATTATTTCATACATTAGTAAATTTACAGGGCGGATATTAAAATATTGGGACAATGCGGCTCCGTGCCAATATACAACATGTTTTTTAGCATAAAAGCAGAGCGCACCAGCAACTATTTTATTATCATGGAAAGCCAGCCATAATTGAATATTTGGAGAACGGCTATTATAGATTGTGTTAAATAACTCAAAAGGATAACTAGATGATGCTTTATCTCCCCATCGCTTAAGAGATTCTTCATACACTTCGTAATATTCTCTCCATTCTTCTTGAGATGATGCTCCTTTTATTTCAACTCCTGCCTTGCATGCCTTGCGTGCCTTGCGTGCTGCAGAGCTATGTCCTTTTGCCCATTCATCAAAACCATTAATTAACTTAATTGCATGTGTTTCATCATTTTTGAGATTCTTTATCTGCACTTTAAATACAAGCTCATCATAAGGATTCAGCCTCCATTGTAAATTACCAATCCTTTTTTTTATATACTTAACCAATAAAACCGCATGTTCGATTTTAATGTTGTCAGTGGAAAGCCATCCGCCAAATGTTCCTGCTGGTGAAGATATGTATTTTTTTATCAATCCTTTGAAGCTTTTTTGTGATGAAAATGGCAGCAAAACTTTTTTACCATCTGAGAATAAAACCATTTTAGGATCAGGTTGCATACATCGGTTGGTATAGATACTCCAAATTTCAGCCCATTCTCTCGATTGAAAGAATGTGGCGTAGTCACATTCTTTCAAAATTGTGTCCCACTCTATAGAACCAGCCTGACGGACGTTTGTAATTGACAAGCTCATTTTCATCCCTTAAGCTATAAATAGTGCCTTTCGAAAAGCCGAAATAACATCCTCAACATCCCTATCATTCAACGCTGCTGACAATGGCAAAGAAAGTGTACGTTTGCCAATCCATTCGGTATTTGGAAAATCTCCTTCTTTCCAACCATATGTTTTACGATAGAATGGGTGTAAATGGACTGGCAGGTAGTGAACTCCAACCCCAATGTTTTCGGCCGTCAAGGCATCCAGCACCCAATCCCTGGTTTTTCCTAATTTACCAATATCTATCAGTGGTATATAAAGGTGATAGGCATGTTTGGTATCAGGTTCTGGATCTAACGGAGTTATGCAAGGAAGATCATTGAACTCCTCCTTGTATTTCTTCCATATTTTTTGTCTATAGAGCCAGTATTTATCTACTCTTTTTAATTGATGTATTCCCATAGCTGCCTGAATATCCATCATATTGTATTTGTATCCGGCATGAATGACTTGATAGTGTTTATAGCCTTCATCTGAGAATCGTTTCCATGCGTCCTTACTCATACCATGAAGCCCGAGGACTTTTATCCTGCCGGCAATACGATCATCATTAGTAATAACCATGCCTCCTTCACCGGTTACAATATTTTTAGTCGCGTAGAAGCTGAAACAGCCAATGTCACCAAAGAGGCCGGCTTTCTGGCCATGGTACTCAGATTCAATGGCGTGCGCGCAGTCTTCGACAACCGTAAGATCGTAAGCACGAGCAATTTTTATAATAGAGTCCATCTTGCAGCATCTACCGGCAAAATGTACCGGAAGTATCGCCTTTGTCCTGCCAGTAATCTTCTTTTCAATCTCTTCAGGCAGGATATTCATGGTTTCACGATCACAATCAGCCAGAACAGGCGTAGCGCCACAATGAATTATGGCGTTGATAGTAGAGCAGAAGGTCATGGGGGTAGTGATCACCTCGTCACCTGGTCCAATACCTGAAGCAACCATAGCAAGGTGCAAAGCGGCAGTACATGAATTCAGAGCGACAGAATGTTTAACACCTTTGTAGACTGCAAAGTCTTCTTCAAACTGACGTACTTTTGGGCCTGTACCTATCCAACGGCGCCGCATACACCCTACCACTTCCTCAATCTCAGGTTCCTCAATTAATGGTGCTCCAAAGACTAGAAAGTCTTCTTTCGTACGCACGGGTTTTCCACCTTCTATTGCCAATTTTTCCATTATTTTTGTTCCTCTAATGTATTCAGCTTCTTCCTCTCAATAGTCTCTAAATATTCGCTATAAAGGCCGTTTGGGTTGAATCATCTACTTTATATATACACTCTACACCCACCCTCAGACCGACATGATGAGATATCTTGTCATTCCTTCGCTTAACCCATTGATATATCTTTATAAAACGAAATATGATGAGGAACCTTAAGTGAAGAGATAAACTGAGCCTCGCTTCAAGTTAAAATAGAAATACAATTAAATTAAGCATTAATACTCATTTATCAGAATAGCTTGATAATTGCTGCAATCTTCTTAACTTTCCCTTCTTTCTCATTGAAGTATTAAGTCTCCACTCTAAGCCTTCCTGTATATTTATATAAATTTTTCTTAAAATCATTAACGGGTGATTAATATGCCATCTTTCGTAACCAAACTCTTCCAATACAGAACCTGTTACACTGTCGCATACACACTTATCAATATTTGGCATTTCTCTCTTCCATTTGAAAATATGTGATTTATTAACAGGTTCAAATAAATTTTGATGAGTAACGGACAAATGCCCAACAACATCCTTACTTCGATGCTGAAAATTTATCATTTCATTTTCATATTTTTCGCCTAAGAATTGGCAAACAATCTCTAAAACTGCTTGTGGATTTAAAACAAGCTCTTCATATTTAACCTCCAAATATTTTGTTGGATCCAGCATATTACCCATTTTATGAGCCAATACAACTGTCTCTTTCCAATATTCCAGGTTTTTAATGATTGAGTTGGAACCCCATAGCTTTTTTAAAGAAAGGGCCACATCACGTCCATCCCTTATAATATGAATAAATTGACAGTCAGGAAATAATTTATTGATAATATCAATATGTGGGGTATAACCCGGTGTCTTGTCCCCCCAACGACACTTTCCATGCAAACGAGCATATTCTGAAAAAACAAGATCTATTATTCCAGAGTAATCAGTCACTCCACGAAGCTCTAATGATTCAGCTTCTACCGTCTTATTCCATTTTGACACTTCTCTAAAACTCAGTATTTTACTAACAAGATTATACTTATTCTTTTGTACCGTCAAATCTCCAAACTCTTCTAGTTTGTGATAATAATGTATAATAAATGACGATTCATATGGAATTGCAATATTTGAATGACCATTAATCATAAGTTGTAACATTGTAGTTCCAGATCTTTCGGCTCCGATAATAAATATTGGTTTCTTAATCATTACTTATCCTTTGCTATCCTAATATACACATTGCATCTTCTCCTTGATCAAATTAACAATAAATATCATACCCTACTTCTTAATAGAGTCTTCAAAGTATAAAATATACGTGCAAATCTTAGTTAATATATTTTCATATGAAAATTGTGATGCATAGTTTATTCTTTCCCACTTAATAGTATCTTGCTCACCCAATGCCTTGTCTATTCCGCTTAAAAATCCATTTACTGTTTTAGCTAAATATATAAGATTTGTTAGTGGTCCCAACTCATATAAAGGAGGAGAAACAATAGGTTTTCCTTGTGAGAGGTAATGAAGGAGTTTAAAAGGAGTTCTCTGCTTCGTTTTACTTGATTCTGCAAATTCCTTTAGATTATGGAGTATCATTCCGACATCAAAGTATTTAACATAAGTTGGCAGTTCATTATGATGACGCGGGCCTAAAAGATATATATTTGGAATTGCTTGCAATTTCAAATAGTTCCTACGATCCATTGATGGCCCTATTGGATTGTTTTTATGTGGGCCGATTAATACAAAACTCCAGTTTGGACGATTGGTTGCTATCTTTATTATCAAATTTGTATCAACATATGCATCGTGAATTGAACCTACATAGCCTATTATGGGTTTAGGCAACGTTAGCAATTCCCTGGGTTTTTCCGCAGAATAATTTTTCAAAACACGGCTAGCTCTTACAAAATCATAACCATGAGGTACCACGTAAATATCTTTATTTAAAACTTTATGTTTAAGAATATTATAATATGTTTCTGAAATGGCGAAGATAATATCACTTTTCTTACATGTTAATTCCTCATCCTGCTCTTTTCCTTTTTCTGGAAAGGGAGGGTCAACACAATAGTATATTGATGTTTTTTCCTTTATATTACCAATTAAATGATGATTTGTGCCAAAGTTTAGAAGAATAATATCTCTTAATCTCAGTCTCTTTATTTCTTTCTTAAGTTGAGTTAAAATTATTATTTCAGGAGTTTCTTTTATCCCAAATAAGCCAGGTAAATAAACAGGAGAAAAGAGAAAGAGATTATTATTAACCTTGCCTCTATGGTCAGTAAATAATCGCTTGATAGGCTCAAGCTCAAAAGGGTTTCTCAACATACCTCCAATCCATATAGGAGGTCCTACAAAGAGAACACGATTGCATTTTGAAAGCTCATTCGCTATCCAATGCTTGCTAACCCACATTCCACCCCAACGTTGTGGAGAAATGATTATAATGTCGCGATCTTTAAGCATATTCTCTCATCCACAACTCTAACATTAGCAATAACCACAGCTTATGACTTGCCCTCCAATCTTTTTTAATTGTATCATCGCAATACACATTATCAATAATTTTACTAATCTCGTTTCTAAAGAATAACTTTTCTATTCTACATCCGGGAGCCATTATATCGTTAACCATTTCTTTCAAATCTTCACGTAACCACGAATTCAAAGGAGCACCGAAGCCATGTTTCTCTCTATACAAAATATTTTCTGGTAGATAGTTTATTAAGGCTTTCTTTAATAAATATTTTGATTGATTGTTCTTAACCTTTAATTCTGGAGGTATTTTCATTGAGAACTCAATGAAACGGTAATCTAAAAATGGTGCTCTGCATTCCAAGCCATGAGCCATTGATGCCATATCAACCTTTTTTAATAGATCATCCGGTAAGTAATAATTTAAATCATGTGAATATGCTACTGACAATGGATCTTCTGAGTTGAAGTTTAACCAATTATTATCAGAGTACGTAAATGAGTTGTAAGGCATGTTGTTATTATTTAGTCGCTTTATCTCCGTTCCATCAAAGAATTGTACTATAGAAGCCCAATATTGCATGGAGCCTTTATTTGATTGATAAGGATAAAGACAATCTAATAAGCCATCGTTAAGCTGTGATATTGATAGATTGTTTACCATTTCAAGTATTTTGGAAAATACCCTTGAGTTTGAATAATATCTTTGACTTAAGTATCTATCATATCCTGCAAATAATTCATCCCCTCCATCACCAGTTAAGATAACCTTTACGTGTTTTCTTGCCTCTTTAGAAATAAGATATGTAGGGATAGAAGAGCTATCGGCAAAGGGTTCATCATAATATCTAACTACTTCTGATAAAACATCACACACATTAGAGTTAATATTGATTTCAGTATGATCGGTTTTATATCTTTCTGCTACTTGCCGTGCATAAGGCAACTCATTTATTTGTGTGTTAAATCCAACTGAAAATGTTTTAACCGGTCTATTTGTATTTTTCGCCATAAAAGCGACTACGGCACTGGAATCAATTCCTCCTGATAAAAAAGCACCTAAAGGGACATCTGAAACCATTTTATCCCTAACTGAGTCACTAAATATCTCTAACATTTCTTCATTAATGTCATATTCAGTTATCGTACGATCGATACTGATCTTTGGATTCCAATATTTATGTTTCTTGGTTTCATTCTTAGTAATAACCAGAAAATGTGCAGGTTCAAGCTTTCTTATATTCTTAAATATAGTTAGTGGTGAGGGGATATATAATAAATTCAGATAAGCTGCAACTGCGTTATTATCAATTTCTCTTGGAATAGAAGAGTCCTTTAATAATGCTTTTAATTCTGATGCACATAAAAACATTTTGGGTGTATCATAGTAGATTAATGGTTTTTCCCCAATCCTGTCTCTCCCAACTAGGAATACTTCATTTCTTGAATCATAAATTACTATGGAAAACATGCCATTCAAGTATTTAAATACGTCTTCCCCTTTATCCTCATAAAGATGAACGACTACCTCAATATCAGTTTTTGTGCGGAAAACATGACCTGCCTTCTCTAGTTGACTGCGTAATTCTACAAAATTATAAATTTCTCCATTAGAGATACATGCTATAGAATTATCTTCATTAAATATAGGCTGACTTCCAGTCTCCAAGTCAATGATACTCAGGCGAGTATGCCCTAACAAAATGTTTTTATTCTGATAAATAGTCTTTTCATCTGGCCCTCTGAACTTTAATTTGTTTAGCATGCCAGAAAAGAACTCTTTTGTCAGTTTGTTATTTTCATCCCTAAAATAAGCGCCTAATATTCCACACATTTTCAGACCTCAGCAAATACTATATATTAAGATTATACAACCGGGAACTATTTATTCCTTTTTAGCATCTTCTACATATTCCGTGGTTTAAACTATTCTAACTTAACAATCCAGTTTATTGCCGGAATCATAAACAAGGTATTTTAGACACCTATGTTACGTACCACTTCGATTCATTTATGGCTAATACAAACTTCTTAATTCAGGTTTAATATTTTGTTATAAATGTCACAATATTGCTGGGCCATTCTTGAACTTGTATATTCCTTCATTACTATTTGCCAGGCCTTTGCTGCCAGCTCTTTACTTAGATTTCCATCTTTATATAAGGAATAGATACCTTTCGCTAGACTATTCGTACTAGACGGTGGACTCAGGATTCCTGCATTTCCGTTAACAAGTACTTCAGGAATACCCCCTACATTTGTTGCTATAATAGGGATTTTTGACTGCATTGCCTCAAGTAGTGTTATAGGTAATCCCTCTGTCAAAGAAGAGAGTACAAAAAGATCGAAAAATGGGAGATATTGGTTTGCGCTATTTCGATATCCCGGAATAAGTACTTTATCTGAAAGGTTCAACTCCTCTATTTTCAGTTTAAGTTCTGGTCTCTTGTTTCCCTCTCCGATTATTACCAATTTTATATCCACTCCCTTTTCAACTAAGAGACTTACTGCCTCTATCAAATATTTGAAACCTTTTTCAGTCGACAATCTACCAATAGCCCCAACAATAAACCCATCCCTACAGAAATCAATAATCTCTTTATCCAGCGTATGATGATGAGTATTTAAATTAAGGGGAGGTATACCATTATTAATAGTAAACAGATTTATTGTGCTTTTGTTTTTCAGTTTTGGGGTTGAGAACATTGCCTTATTAACAACGACCACTGCATCAATAAATCTTAGACTCTTTGTATCAAGCCATTCATATATTTTCATTCTATTGAGGGTGCCGGTATTAGTCCAGCCGTGTAGTGTTGATACTAACGGAATCTTACGTATTCTTTTAGGAATAAAACCAAAAAAAATATTTCCCTTATAGCCGTGAGAATGGATCAGATTAAAATATTCACTATGAGCAAATTGAAGTATTTTCAAAGCCCCAAAAAGATTAAATCCAGATCGCATTCTAAATATTTTTACTTTAAAACCCCTGTTTACAGCTTCAGTTTCAAGAGGTTTCTCAGGAATATTATGTTCCCCAATGCTACAAATCGTGGGATCAAGGCCTAGCTTAATTTGTTCGGCAGCAAGAGCCAAGAGCATTATTTCCGCGCCGTATAAACCTCCACTATCTATAACATGAAGAATCTTCATTTATAACTATTGATTTCCTTTGCACACTTTGCAGTAAATAATTACTCATTTATAATCCAGAATACTTTGAATGAAGTTTTCTGTTTTGCCTATCATTTTATCCAGTGTAAAGAGTTGACCTGTTCTGGTTCTACCTTCTCTGCCCATTAATTGGCAAAGATCTTTATTGTTTATGAGTTTTTTTAACGCCTCTGCCAGTGAGCCGGAATCACAAGGTTTAAACAAAAACCCCGATTTACCATGTTCAACAGCCTCCGGATTTCCTCCGCTATCCGGAGCAATCACCGGCTTCCCTGCCGCCATTGCTTCTATAATGGCGTTTGAAAATCCTTCATTTACGGATGGCATTACAAAAATATCAAAGATAGAAAGGATTTCAGGTATATTCTGCTGAACACCTGTAAATAAAAAATATTTTTGTAATTCCAGCTCATCTATCCTACTTTTAACACTACTAAAATATTCTGTCTCATTATCACCTACGCACACAACCTGAATATCATTATATGATTTTACAATTTTATTAATAGCTTCTACCAGGTACATCTGTCCCTTAACAGGCCTGAATGATGCAACTATCCCAATTACTGTTTTTGTTGAACTAATTCCATATTTCTTGCAAACCTCTTGTAAATCATGTTTTTTTGAATACAAATCTGTCCTGAGACCGTTATGTATAACCTTAATCCTGCCTTGCCCTATCCATTCACGCCTTGAAATCTCTAATCCCACTGCTTCAGATACTGTTATGAACGAACTGAAAAGATGACTGAAAATCCTGTAAAACCATATATGTTTCTTTGCTAACTGGTAACCCATGTCTCTTCGACTTGAGATAACCACCAGCACTCCTGCCAACCTTGCAATTATTCCAGCCCATATATCAGCATCGTGATGATAAGTCACAATTACTTGTATTTTTACTTTCTTTAAGAAATAGTAAAGATCTTTCCCCTTCTTTAGGGCATTATACGAGATAAGCTTGGAAACTCCGTTCACCTGCACGTTTATGCCTCTTGTTTCCAACTCCTCAGTTAGCTCCCCTCCCTTAAATGCTAATACGTAAGGCATAAATTTGTGTTTATCAATATTGAGAACAATATCACATAGATTTTTCTCCGCACCTCCCTTTTTATCCAAGAGGCTGGTGATATACAGAATTCTTATTTTCTCTGTGGACTGCTTTTTTATTGTTCCGAAATCCTTCATCCTGTCCGCGGAGTCCATATAACCTGTTTCTCCCCTTTAAGGAATTTAAGAAAAGCGTGGCCTGCTGCTATGTTCAGCAGTGAAAAATAGTATGGGATATAAAACAACATTAGATTTTTTCCTTTTTTTTCACCATAGTAACCTGCTATTGAGAGCATATAAAAAAGATTTTGACCCAGGAAGAAAAAAAGAAAGCACGACAAATAGTTTATTAAAAATATGTTAGATATATATAAGCTAATCATAAATATGAAAGCAACGTATCTAAGTAGTTTGTGGGAAAAAATCTGCCAGGAAAAAACACCATATTTAAACGGATTAAAAAGATGGACCATATCTTTTAACGCCCAAAATGATCTTAAGGAGACCCTGACTCTCATCTTATATTCGTCTTGAAAAGATTGTAAAGTCTGTTCTTTTAAAATTGCGTCGGGCTCATAGATGACACGATATCCCTGTTTGATAACGTTAAGGGGAAGTATAAAATCCGGGAGTTGGTCAGGACGCATAGGCTTATAAATATTTTTACGAACCGCGTCGATACCGCCATCCACACCAACTACCGAACCAACCGCAGTTTCATGTTTTCTCAAAAAGTTTTCATATTTCATGTAGGCTGAACATCCATCACCGACAATTGAACCGTCAGGGTTTGAATAAACCATTTTCCCTGTAATGTAACCTACATCCGGATCATCAAAACTTTTGACAATACGGTTAATGACATCATTAGCATAGATTGAATTGGCATCAGAAAATAATATTATCTCTCCTTTTGCATAAAGAACTGCCATGTTTAATGCCGAAGTTTTTCCACCGCGCGGTTCTTGACGGAGTAATTTTACCCTTGGATTATCGAAGGAAAGTACTATCTCATCAGTTCTATCCGTAGAACTATCAGAAATAACAATAATATCGAAAAGACCAGATGGGTAATCAAGTTCCAATTTATTTCTTATTGTTTCATATATATGCTTCTCCTCGTTGAATGCAGCAATCAGAATTGTGACAGATGGCGTTCTGTTCCCCTTTTGAATTAGACGGGGAAAAAGTTTGCATAGTAAATATATACATATTGGATATAAAAAATAAATATATATTAATACAAAGAGTGATCCTATGAAGGCTGTTAATGGTAATATCATTTTAGAACTAATATTTACCCACGAAGATTGCGAAACAATACGAAAGAAGGACTTGTATCAATCTTTCGACTTAGAGAACCCGTATCTTATATTTCTTCTTCAATAGGCCAGTTTTTGGTTATAAGAGGTATTATCAATCTTCCGAATTGTCTTAAGGCATCCTCAGCGCCTTCTGCCCGACCATCAATAGATATCCGTACAAAGGCACCATCATCCCGGTTGAAACGCACTTTATTAATAAAGCGATTTATGTTTTGTTCGATACCTGATTGGATGATTTTGTCTTCGTCCTGGTACCAGTGATAAACTATTTGAGATACACCAAGTTTTTTTACAAATAACTTGTTTACGGCACCATAATTCTCGTTCATGTTAGTGTCTGTGTCACTTATAATACGCCACCCTGATGAAGGATAGCAGGCGTTTGGATTATGCCCTGTTCTTCCTCCTTTCTTTGTTCCGTAATACCCTATGTAAAGCGTAATCAAATGGTTGTTTTTATCTATATAATTTCTTGCAACACGGTCATCAGTATCCAGTTCATTAATAATAAGCTGATCAAAACTAAAGTCACTTCCACTCCAAGATCCAATTTTGTAAGGTAAGTTTATGAGTTTCTTTTCAACAACATCAGGCAGCTGCCTGCCGGATAAATAGATAACCGTGCCTAATGCCAGAAACAAAACAACAAGCGGCACATAGAATCTATTCCGATCCATCCTGGTTTGACTCCTTATTCAATAGATTAAATAAAAGTAAAAGTGCAATAAACCCAAATATAAAAACAAGATAACCTGAAACATCATGTACATATCCCCTGGCTACTCTATTTCCATATGAATTAGCCAGAATACCGGTGCCCATAATACGCAAGACGTTCGCCAGAATCGCAATAAAAGGAGAGAGTAGTACTAAAATAACTCTTTTATAATTATTGTTCTTAATCATATAGGCAAGAAAAATACTCAACATTAGCATGGAAGTAAGAGATCTGATCCCACTACAGGCTTCAGCAACTTCAAGGGTACAGGTAGTTAGATGGATTATGTTTCCTTCCTGTACAAGTGGAATCCCAAATATCTTGATCATGGGTACAGCCATGTTGGTAGCAAAAGTCTTCATAGGTAATGTAATGATACCTATAAAACTATCGGGGACAGGAACCATGAAAAACATAAACAACATAGGAAAGAGTATAATATTTATCAGACTCAAGCCAAAACAATACCAAGCGAGTGATATAAGGGAGAGTATGAGCATTAGCCGGGGAACAAGGTCTATACTACCAACAAAGAACAGAATATATATACACAGGCTGACAATAAAAATAAATAATCCTAAAGAATTAGTCCAAAAACCGCACTTTAGACTACCCATGTTATCAATATATGACTTTAAATCATGCCTCTTTTGATATATAAAAAACCCAGCAATCAACGGAACTAACAAACCATGTGAATTGTTAGAGTCTTCCAGCCAGACACTTACGAGCCCTGGTATTATGGGGTAGTATGTACAAAGCAGGAGTACAAACAGGATAATAAACCTGATAATTAGTGAACTCGTTGATAACATAAAAATAAAGATTTCTGATTTAGAATTGCGAAATTTAAAAGTAAAGAAACAGTCAAGGATTTGCCACAGAGACCTCAGAGGGCACAGAGTTATAAAGAAAATCTCTTAACACCATCAACGAGTCTGGCTTCACCAAAATTGATTAATAATCCACGTTTAAGTCCTGTGGCCTTAAGATATGATAATATCTGAGCGGTAAATATATCTTTCATTTTACTTACAGATTTTATTTCAACAACAACCTCGCCATGCACAATCAGATCAAGCCGTTGACCTTTAATAATTTTATCCTTATAAAACACATCGACTTCTTTTTGTTGTTGAAACGGAGTACCCCTAAGTGTCAATTCGTAACAAAGAGCCTCTTCATATATTGATTCAAGCAGACCTGGGCCAAGAATACGATGAACTTCTATTGCCACTCCTATAATTTGTTCCGTTAACTTATCTGGCATATGTTCCTCCGTGTTCTCTGTGCCCTCTGTGGCTAAAAAAGGTTATTGTTATTTAAATTCGAAATTCGTAATATTTGCCTGCTCTCATCAATTTATCTTTTTGGCAGCTCCCACGTCATCAAACGCTCCCCTTTTAAATACCGATACCAAACCATTAGAATTGAATGCTTCACCATTACAAAATAAAATGTAATTTTTGTTAAATTTTTGATCGGTAATACTTTCCTAACACCACTTCCAAAAGCAACTACATAAAATATAATCTGAAGCATGGTAATATACTTAAACATATTATGATAGTTATTAATAATATGTTACTCATAAGTACAAGAATCATAGCAAATTGCTCTCTGCTATGCGTTCAAGCTCTTTGTTTCTTTAGGACTTGATACTAATATGTCAACAATTCTCTCTGCGGCTTTGCCATCCCAGAGTTCAGGAATCTTATTTTCACGAGTTATTCCTTTCAGGATTTTTTCTGCTTCTTGTACAATTATTTCCTTCTTAGTACCGACAAGTATATTAGTCCCCTGCAATACCGTAACAGGCCTTTCAGTATTATTTCTTATTGTAAGACATGGAATCCCTAATACTGTTGTCTCCTCCTGTATCCCTCCTGAATCTGTTAATACGAATCTGGAACCGGACATAACTTTGAGAAAATCAAGATATCCAAGTGGATCACAAAAAGTTATATTTCCTATGAAGTCACCGTTTAATTTGTCTATGTTGATTTTTGCCCTCGGATGGACAGGGAAAAGTATTGGCAATTTTATTGAAATCTCATTTAACGAATTAAATATTTCTCTCAAGATTACAGGGTCGTCAACGTTTGAGGGTCTGTGAAGGGTTGCTACTGCATAATTTTGTCTTTCAAGATGAAGTTCATTTAGAATATCGGATTTTTCTGCAATTTCTTTATGCTTGAGGAGTGTATCAATCATAACATTGCCGACAAAAAAGATTTTATCTTTAGAAACTCCCTCTCTTTTGAGATTTTGCTCAGCACTTTTTTCAGTAATAAAAAGTATGTCTGAAATAGCATCTGTTAGAACTCTGTTAATCTCTTCAGGCATTGATCTGTCAAAACTTCTTAATCCGGCTTCGACATGGATAATTTTAATGCTCAATTTGGATGCAACCAGAGCGCACGCAATAGTAGAATTAACATCACCAACTACTAAAATATGTGTCGGCTTTTCTCTAAGACAAACCTTCTCAAACTTTTTCATTATTTCTGCTGTTTGTTCGGCATGGGAAGCTGATCCTACGCCAAGGTCTATATCAGGCTTTGGAATTCTTAAATCATCAAAAAACAATTTTGACATTTTCTCATCATAATGCTGGCCCGTATGAACAAGCATGTATTTAATGGATGAAGTCAATAATTGATTATGCTTCATTAGAGCGTCCATTATCGGTGCTATTTTCATGAAATTAGGGCGTGCGCCAACCACATTGATTATTTTCATATAATGGTCTTTTTTACCTTCAACGGTTTAGTTTTCAGTAATATCATTAAAGGCACACCAAATATCTTGATAAGCGGAACTGCCATGTTTATGGCAAACACTTTCAAAGGTAATGTGATGTGATTTAGAAAACTGATCGGAACAGGAACCATGAAGATCAGAAACAGTAACGGAAAAAGTAAAATTTTTACAAATTTTATTCCAAAGTAATACCAGACGAGTGATGTAAGAGAAAGTACAAGCATTAACCTGGGAACAAAATCTATAATACCAACAAAGAACAGAATATATACACACAGGCTAACAATAAAAACAAATAATCATAAAAAAATTGTCCAAAAGGGTATTTTCAAGTAAATCTGGCGAAGAGCACCGAGCACCTTTCGAGTAGAAGTATCTGTATTTTCACTGATAGCAATAAAACAATATTTTTTATAATCGTATGCATACTCAACTGCCAGCTTCCGTGTATACGTGGATCTGAGGTAGCATCTTTATGCTCTGTAATATAACTATCCCAAAGAGCTTGCTCATTTTCTGAAGCTAATATAATCTTAATAATGCCTTTATCTGCTTTATAAAATAATAGATTCCCGATCGTGGTCGGTAATGACAACTGGAATGATTCAATGAATGGTGATATTCTACCCTTTCCGCAGACTTACAATCATATTTTCTTCATATATATTTTGTTTCATTATTTTTTAAAACCTCACCTATGGGAGCAAACTTAAACGAGGATAAAAGATACTTCACCTTATCCATGGTCCTGTTAAGATTTATGTAATGCCTGAATCTTGATCTTATACCGGCCCTGATCCTTGGTTGTTCCGGGTCTATCTCCCATGGGTGAAAATAGATAATTGCCGGCTGTTTTTCATTCTCATTAATATGTTTTATTGCTCTTTTGATCAGCCAAACAGGCAATAACCTCAGGTAACCACCTCCTGAGACTGGGACTCTAAATTTGTATCCTGAAATTCTCAATTCCCGTGTGGACACAGGAAATTCCTGTATAACACCATGGGGTCTGCTTATCTTATGGGGAAATCTCCTGGCACCAGGTATCCCGTATACATCATGATGAATTGGAAAAATACTTGAATCACAGGTGAACCCCTCTTCAATCAGAATATCCAATGCCCATAGAGACGCCCTGGTGATTGAATAACTTGGTGCTCTATAACAGTTGACCTTCTCACCGCAAGTGTCTTCAAGTAGCATTTTTGCCCTTTTAATATCCTGTCTGAAGCTTTCATGGCTAATGTTGTAAATCAATTCATGGTTGTATCCATGGCAGGCGATCTCATGATCTCTCTTATGAATTTCTTTTATAAGCGAAGGATGTTTTTCTGCAACCCAACCTAATATAAAAAATGTCGCCTTTACAGAAAACTCTTCAAGCGTATCAAGTATCTTTAATGTATTGGCTTCAACTCTCGAAGGATATCTACTCCAATCTTCATATTTAACATATTTATTAAATGCTGAAACCTGAAAGTAGTCTTCAACGTCTATAGTGAGGGCATTAAGCATCCTGGCAGATTATAAACAAGAGTTTTGCAGGCGTCATTGATAAGAGTTTATTTAGAGTAATAATCTATAATCTGGCTATATTTTACAAAAGTCTATACACAGCTCCGCCATCTCGGTTACATTTCAACCTACAGTCATATTCGTTTACGAGTGAGTCACAACAGTCTGATTCGGCACAGACAGCGAAGTCCGTCAGGACGGTGAACAGAGAACCGTAATAGTTAACCTCTTACTTACTCACACGCACGTACAATACACTTTTCCCCTCTCTCAAGCGGGTGCTACATACCTTAAAAGCTTAAACTCTTATATCATGGCTAAATTCTTTCCTTCCAAATAGAGAGAGCACAGCCAGGCAATCATCCATTTAAAAGCCACTGCATTCCCATCAGGTGTATTAATATTTCTGGCAGAGGGCAGGTAATACGGAGAACACATCTTTAAAGAGGTCAGGATGATGCGTAATCATAATAGTAGTAGCCGGAAGTATATCCATAGTAGTCAATAGCAGCGGACTCACTCATATTCATTACAAAACCTAAAATCTTAGAATCCTTAAGTGTTTCAACTGCCCGCTTTACAATACTTCTCCTGGCTTTTTTACAGTTAATCACAAAAACAACTCCGTCTGACAGAGGAGACAGGATGACCGTGTCGGGAAATGCCAGAACAGGTGGAGTATCGATTAACACATGATCAAAGTTCTCTCTTAAATAGGTAATAACCTGCCGCATTCTCTCTGAAGAAAACAATTCACATGTGTTTGAAGGTTTATTGCCTACGGGAATAAGTGTTAAATTCGGCAGGAATCCTTCGACACAAATATCCTGAAACTCTGCTTCTTCAAGAAGATAATCTGATATACCTTTTTCAGGCGAGAAACCTAATAGCTTATTGAGTGTAGGTTTTCTAAAGTCACAATCCACAAGAGCCACTTTCGTCTTTTTATCACTACTTAATGTGATTGCCGTATTCGTAGATATCGTACTCTTCCCCTCTCCCTGCTGTGAACTGGTGAATACCATCACTTTGCACATATTATTCCTTTGTAAGCCACTCAGTGATACTTGGAGCCTTCTAAAGTTTACCATTACAGGACCTTTCCATGTCTGCTGTCCAATAGTTTCATAATATGATACGATACGTTCATCTACCTCATAGTTATTAACCGGAGTCACCGGTATCACACTTTCTACCTCCTCTTCTTTACTACCGGTATCCTGTAGTCGTGATATGAGCCCGCTATCTTCCATTAACTGATCATAATCCTCACTCATTAACAGCACCTGACCAGCACTGCTTTCGCTATCCTTCTTCTCTATAGCAGACATAATATTGTTATCGCTTCTGTCCAACGTTGACTCTGATGAGGATTCGAGGTTGTACATTTCAAGATAATCAAGTATGGAGACGTCATTGTCAGGTTCAGTCATTTTTTGAGTTTTAGAATAACCTGTTTTATTTTTGTTATGTACGTCAGACGGAACCGTATCAGCATGTTCTGGTTTTGGCACATGGCCTTCAACTTTTTTTATCTCTTCTCTGGCTTTATTTAATGCTTTTTCGATATTAGACATAATAGTATTAAGTTTTCATGACCATACCAGACAAACCGGGGCGTAATAAATTACAAATAGATTTCCAATCACTATAATTACAATTTCCCAAATACCTGCCCGTTCCCGCCAGAATGCTCGTCTGGCTGGCGAACTCTCGCCAGCAAATAAGTCGGACAAGAATTCACCCAGGCAAGCTACGCCATTGAAGCAGGAAAGAATTTAGGCCGTTGACAAAAATTCATCTTGTTGTGAATTTTGGCCAAGATCTTCAATCAGCTCATTTATCACTTCTTTAACAATGTCTCCATTCAAAACTTCCTTCTCCCCAACATATCCGGCAAGCATCGTAGCGTCAGAGACTATATTAATAAGACGTGGTATTCCACTTGAATATGAATAGATTTCTGTGCACGCACTTTTAGTAAAGATTTTCTTGCCATTTGCACCGGCAACATTTAGCCTGTGATTTATATACGCCTCTGTGTCTTCTCTGCTTAACGGGGTTATGTGGAAGGCAACAGATATCCTTTGCTTTAATTGTCTGAATTTTGGCAATAATAATGTTTTTCTTAATTCCGGCTGTCCAACAAATATCATTTGTAACAGTTTAATCTTTTCCGTCTCCAGATTTGATAACATTCGTATCTCTTCTAATACAGAAATATCAATATTTTGTGCCTCATCAAAGATAACGACAACCGGGCAATTCTGCTTTGATTGCTCCATGAGGTAATCATAAAATTTACCTAATAATACATCTTTGGTATAATCTGCCTCTAATTCTATCACCGAGAACTGATAAAGTATCATCCTGAACAGTTGTTCGAATGTTGCCTTGGGATTTACAATAAATGCCGACTTAATTTTATTCCGATTCCTCATCAATAAACTTTTCAGCAATGTTGTTTTTCCGCTACCAATATCACCCGTAAGCTGGATGAAACCTTTTCTCGCCTCCAGCCCATAGGTTAAATATGCCAGCGCCTTCTGATGCACTTTGCCCAGATATATAAAATCAGGATCAGGGGTTAGATTAAATGGATTTTCTTTTAAATCGTAGAATTTTTTGTACATTTTTAAGATATTAAAAGTCAGGTCACAATCGCGACAAACAACTTTACCATCCTCTGTCATTCCCGCCCGGCAAAGCCGTTCGGACGGGTACCTATTCGGGCAGACAATCTATTGAGCGAAAATCTAGAGTCACCAAGTAAGTGAAAACTAGATTCCTATTTTTCCGTCTGAACGCCCGCCTACCGCTCGTCGGGCAGGGATCCATCCTGGAGACCATGGGAACGACACAAAGCAACATTAAAATTTCTATGCATAAATTTATTAATGATAATTACTGTTTAGCCAGCTCAACTAGTTTGTTCCATCCAGTACTTGCCTTCTCGCTAACAATAATCTTAACGGGTTCTACAACAAGGCAAACCACTGCTGTTATAATAATAAACACTGCGACAGCGCTTGAGATTACTATCTTTTTTCTAAAATTTCTTTCTACTTCGGTGTTGGTCAATATTGTAGGAATCATTCCCAATGCGGGAACATTCAGAAAATTCTGAATCTCTTCCATAGTTTTGAACCTCTGATCAATCTGTTCCAACCCTAAAATCAGCCCAACTCCAAGTCCGAAGCCCATGATAACACCCATTCCTACCAACTTTATTTTAACAGACTTAATGGGGGTGTATGATATCCTTGCCGGTTCAACCACGCGATAAGGACTCGTCTTAGCATCAATAGACATCTCTTTCTTAACTTCAGCCTTCGCTTTTTGTGTAAGACGGAACTCATATAACTGTTTATTTACACTATAGTCTCTCTGTAATCTAGACAGCTCCTTTCTTATCGCAGGCATACCTTTAACTGATTCTCCAAGAATGGCGATCTCTTCCTCTGTATCTTTCCGCTGTCTTTGTAAATCTTTTATTTTGAGTTGTGATACAAAACCCTTTTGCAAAAGGTCATCGTACATCGGGTTATTAATAATTTTTTCTTCACTCACAACTTTTTCAGACTCTTTTTCCCGCATTTCATTCAAACTTTGAAGCACTTTCAAATTCTTTACAATACTGGGATGTTCATCAAAATACTTTGCACGTAACGTGTTATTTGCTACTTCCAATTTGTTTATCTGTTGGTCTAATTCTTTTACTTTCGGATTGAGTACTCGGGTTATTTCTCCCGTTACCGTTTTGCCTTCTTTCTCTGCACGCTCATCTAAATAACCGATTCTCTCACTTAACGCATTTATCTCTCTATCTATTGTTACCAACGCTTTCCTGGCATTAAGTAATCTCATTTGCTTGCTGTCCTGGCTACCGGGTAAATTTTCAAGTTGTGCTTCCTCAAATAAAAGAAGGTTCTCTTCAGATTCATCGAGATTTTTCTTTAATCGTTCCAGATCAGCCTCTATAAACTCCACGGTTTCTTCCGCATCAGATCTCGACTCCTTCAGGCTAGACTCAATAAAGTTTGTTACAAGTCCATCAACCAATCTAAAGTTTATCTCAGGCCTTTCTCCACGATAAGATATCTGTAACAAATCTCTTCCTCTTGCACTTATTTTAACCTTATCTGTGAGTCCACGGTATAACTTCTGCAAACCAGCCTGATCATCTTTTCTTATATTTTTATCTAGTTCCAGAATCTTTATCATTTGAACTACCGATTGCCAACTCAACATTTTTTGTCTGACAAGCTGGATCACTAACTTAGCGCTTAAACCTCCCTGTCGTCCAATTACTTCCTCCATGACCTTTGACCTTTCTACAAGCAAGACACATTTTGATTCATAAATATCAGGTTGAACAATAGCGTAAAGGGTTGATCCGATACTGAACAATATAGTGGGTATGATCCACAACCACTTGCGTCTTAAAAGCAGTTTTATATATTTCTGTAAATCGAATTGAGTATTTTCCTGTTCCATCTCTTTCCAATACCTTAATTTCCAGTCGTTGGTGATACCGCGCCGCCAAATCCCAATGCGTTAGTTTGCCAGCTGGCCGCGGCTGAACCGAGTTGTTGCACCGGCTGTACAGGATTCAGAATGTCTTTTACAAAAAAACCCACTCTCCCGAAAAATGTTGGAGGAATATATACAATATCATTTGGTCTGAGAACTATATTGTCTCCCGTCTCTCCTTTCTTAAGAATATCATTCAGATTTAAGACAAGTTTCTGAGGTTTCTCAATAGTGTCACTCTCGCCACGTATAACGGTAATGCGGCTTCGTTTAGCCGAACGTGATAACATTCCCGATTTAGTAATAGCACTCAGAACGGTAAGATCGCCGGTAAATGGAATTTGGCTAATTCCTCCCGCATAGCTATATATGTAAACGATTTTACTATTAAACCCTCTTACCTGTACTGATACCGCCTCTTCAGGAAGTTCCTTAAGATACCGCCCCAACAATTTATGTATTTTCTCCCGGATCTCTAGTGGAGTAAGCCCTTCTATATAAATATCTCCCAAAAGCGGAAAGAAAATATTACCATCCGGCCTGATCGTTACCGTGGTCCTAAGCTCCGGGTTATCATTGACGTCTATTGCTACGACATCAGGAGGTGAAAGTTTGTATGTACCATTTATGTCCTCTAACCTATTATCAATAATATCTTTGACTGAGTCAGGAGTTGTACCATGAGGAATTGTGTCAAAGGATGCACTTTCCATTATATCGTGATGCATTTTAGATACCGACATACATCCTGCGTGTATAAACACAATTAATATTGATATGAATATTAATGCTTTCCTGATCATTATTTTCAAATTACAGCGTGGTGTCTTACTTTTTTGATCCAGTGAGACATTTGACTTTCAATTTATTAAGATATTGCAAATGCATACCTTAATATTTCCGCCATATCCTTGAATAGTCTTCATCAAAGAACGCTGCGGCTATCCAATTATCTTAGTTTCTCTCTCAGAAAATGAATAGTTCCTTAAAGGCAAAACAAAGTTTTTTCTATATAAGTGTAATATAAACAGATACTTATTGATTGTCAAACAATACTTTGCTGTTTGTTTCAATAGTTAAACATGGATATTTAGAGATATGTGTATCTGCACTATTCATGTTTATATATTTTACAATATAACCCGTTGTCATATGATTGGAAGGATTTGTCAGTTAAGCCTTTTGTTGAAGGTTGTACGAAAAAAAGAGATGAGAAACATGGATATATGGCCACAAGTAGGCAACATTGCAGAGACTCCCATAATGAGACCAAAGTAAATGTTACGTTTGTTAGCAAATGGATTTGCCAGTGCATCCTTCAGCATTTCTCTGTAATCCTCGTTTCTACCAGACAAATCTTGTTGTACTGATTCAAACAGATGAACCAACCAACCGGCAAAGGAGAATACATACAGCACCCAGAAGGTTGCCAATAGTGCAATTACGAGATCAAGAGAAAGGTGTGAGACATATTCCATATTTTTTTGAGCATTTAGAGCACGCCGAATAATATATAGAGTAACAAAAAAGGAAAGGCTGTCGAAAAGCGCACCCAGAAAACCAACAGGAAATTGTACTTTGAAGTAGTGTTGCCCGGCGATGCCACGTGTAAGATCAGGGAAGGCTGTAAACATAGCCCACCAGTAACACGCAATATTTATCAGAACAAAGAACAGAAAAAGCATGGGGTAAAAAGTATAAATACTTCCTCTTTTAGCTTCGTAAAAATCCAATAAAGTTCTTAATGAATTTTTCCACGTGATTATTGTTGTATTCATAGTGAGTCCTATCCGGAAGAATGAATCTCTGTAAATTGTTCCTCCTACACACGAGAGGATCAATGGCATCCATATGTTTGCAAACTAGCATAAATGAACGCCAAAAGCATCAACAAATAGTGAAGAAATGAAAGTGAAATGATTTGTGAAGTGAAATTTTTATATAAGATCAGTGATGTCCAGTTAGATTTTTGCGTATACGGCTTTTATCATACCCGAACGTCTTAATCGGGTATCTAAGGGACCGTTCATCCTGGATTCCCGCTAAGCTTGTCCTCGTGCCCGCCCGGATGAATCCGTTCGGACGGGAAAACGGGGAAGAATGCCTGCCCGAATAGATACCCGTCCCCGCCAGAATGGTTGTCGGGCTGGCGAACAATATTTACGGGTAGACAGGCGAGCGGGAATGACAGTTTTCGGACAATAAATGGAATATGTGCAAAAACCTAACCGGATGCTACTGATTTAAGATATACTAATCCGGGTCCCATATTATTCCCTGGTCAGCATGCCCGTTTGGCCATCCCTCGTTAGCGGTGCCGTCACTATCTCCATTCTGTACCCGTTCAACATGACCATCTATAAAAAGTATATTCGCACCTCTTGAATGCCTTTGCGCAACGCTTCCATAGGAACCGTCATACTTACTTGCGACAGTTGTGTTATTAATTCTGCCATCAAATAACAAGACAGTCCTGGATGGGAATTTAATTGAATCAATCATCCGACTACATATAGATCCTTGAGCAAGCTGAGTATTCATTTTAATAGTTTTGGTGTTGTCTTTTCTATCTTGAGCTACAGTATTAATAACAGGGTCCTGTTTTATTAATATAAGTTTTTCCTTTGTTGAAATCTCAGTCTGATTTTCAGGCAATATATCTGTTATTATGTATCTATCAACTGCCTTAAACCAAACCTCACTGCTACATGTTGCACCGCTGTCACTTGTCGCACTATTGTCTTCAAGTGGAAGATATCCATCGTTTTCAATCGTGTATTGTACAAAACACTTAAATATCTGCCCCATATTACTCATACAGACTGCTTGCTTTGATCTCTCTCTGATCGTTGAAAGGACCGGGAACGCTATACCTATAATTGTAAAAACAATGAATACAACCAGGAGAACCTCAATTAAAGTAAATGCGCGATTATTTTTTGTGCAGAATTCAACCATGCTTCCCTGCCCGGCTAAACTAATTCCAGATGTTCCCTATACCGGATACGTTTGGAACGTCCTGTTCAATCCGGTCATTAAGATATCTGCTTAGTGTCTATAATTTTTGTTTTTTTCCAAGTAACAGTATAAAAAGACTTTTACTAAAGCAGATTCTCTGCAAAACAAAAAAAAAATATGGGATTCTCGGTTTTGCTCGATAAAAATAATTATGTTCTGCGGAAGTAAAAGTAATCCTAATCTTTACTAGATGTAATACACACTAAAATATGGGAAATCATTCAACTACAATCAGATGCTTGATTTTATTAAATATTTTATCTCCTACACCTTTTACCGTTTTCAAATCATCAATTGTGGCAAAAGATCCGATTTTCTCACGATGTTCGACTATAGACTCGGCTTTCTTTTCGCCAATACCTTGCAATGACACTAATTCCTCAATATTTGCCGTGTTAATGTTTATCTTTGCGTTATGTTCTGCATCGGCAGATATACCAACAAAAGATAACAAGGCTACAAATATGAATATAACAGATACTTTACGAATAATATCCATGTTCATTCTCCTTTCCAAAACCGGAATCCCATATTAATAATGTAAGTGAATTTGTAACTGATCAGTTTAATATCAAACCGTATGCCAAAGAAGAAGCAGGAGACATTGTCTTATTTCTACTTTGAATTATTGCGTTTGTATGGTGTTGCCAGGTTAAGAGTTATGTCAGTAAAGATTATTTGTTATTGTTGCTCTTTTTGATATAGGGGCAGGAGTGAAAACTGAATAATAGTGTGCCATAGCACAAAAGTGTGACGGCACACTATTGCAGCCTTCCAATTAGATAAACATGAACTTCATTAAGTAATTTTTTATGTGTTCTTGGCAATCTCTGCGGCTTCTTGTCCTCGGCGCCTTTTGTCCGGGGAACGTAAAATTTCTTTTGTTTGTATACCCATCTCAAAATAGTTTTCGGATAAAATCCAAAAACTGTTTTACCCGAGTAAAGTCCTCGACGTTTTCCAGTCCGGGGATAACTGCCCGCCTGAGCAACATGTCGGGCAGGCAACCAAGATTTGTTTTTTTTAAAGCCAAAAACCAAACCGGTTTTAGTATATCTACTTGCTATCATACGCAGCCATGGAAAGCCTCCTCTTCTATCGACTCAAACATCTATAGAGTATCTCTTTTTCTTGGCAATTATCACATCCAACCCCATTGTATTTAATTCCTTCTTCAAAGTTTTTTTTGCTTCTGTATCTCCATGAACAAGGAATATTTTTGAGGGTTTTTTACGAATCTTCTTTACCCAACTAATAAGATTGTCTTTATCCGCATGTGCTGAATACCCTGAAACCTCGTGGACTCCGGCAGCAACACCTATGCGTTCACCATCAATGGTTACATATCTACGTCTTTTTTTATTACTGCCATAAGTAATTATATCTCTACCCGGTGTACCATAAGCCTGATATCCGACAAAAAGAATATCATTTCTGCAATCAGACAAAAAATCTTTCAGATAGTTTACAACCCTTCCGCCCGTACACATACCACTACCGGCAATTACAATAGCCGGCCCACCTTTATCATCCAACCATCGTAAGGTCCTCAAATGGTCTTTATAATTACTAATACTAACAAGTCCCGGGAAGACAAATGGATCATCACCTCCTTTGAAACGTCTCCTTGATTCCTTATCCCAAAAACCCTTAAGATCAGAATATAGAGCCGTAAACTTATTTGCAAGAGGTGAATCTATTATTACCGGAACCCTGGGTAGTTTTTCCTTTTCTACTATTTCGTTCAATTCATAAAGCAGTTCCTGAGTACGACCAATTGCAAAAGCAGGAATAATGATTATCCCATTGTCTGAAAGAGATTTCTTTAGTATATTTAATAACCGGTGACGTCGATCCTTTCTACCGGAATGAATTCTATCTCCATATGTTGACTCCAACACGACAATATCTGCCTGATAGGGTGAGCATGGCATAGAAAGGATTGGGGTATATGGAGGACCAAGATCACCGGAGAAAACGATACGTTTTGTGTTGTTCAAACTCTTATACTCTTTACCTGAAATAAACTTAACTGCAATCTCAACAAAAGAACTCCCAAGTATGTGTCCGGCAGGGTGGAATTTAATTTTAAAACAATCCGATACCAATATCCACTGCTTATATTTACACGGAATGATACGTTTCTTTAGTACATTAACAACTCCCTTGATAAGTTTACGGTCTTTTGTAAATCCAATTTTTAAAGCATCTCCAAGTTGTTCGGGTACAAGATATGAGGTTGGAATTGACGTATAGATGGGACCGGTATAGCCGGAAGCGAGCAGGTATGGAATGCGGCCTATGTGATCCAGATGCGCATGCGTAAGAATTAATCCTTTAAGATTCGATATATCAAAATTTATCGTTAAATCATTGTGTCTTCTTGCTTCTTGGCCCTGAAAGATACCGCAGTCAACGAGAAGACTTTCTTTTGCAAATGATATTTGATGGCATGACCCGGTAACTCCTTCAGTAGCTCCATGGAATTGAAGAGTTATAGACATAACACTATATACACCTCGCAGGTGTAGGTATCAGGAAAAAAATATCATTTATTCTAAATATAATCCTCACGTCTTGTGCCTCATCTGTTCGCACAAATCTCAAAAACTGGAATAAAAAAAATATCAATATTTACTTCACCTCGCTCCACTTCCAAGCAAAACAACTTTTACGGTTTTAATAAGTATAACAATATCCAGTAATAATGATTTATTTTTTATATAATAAAGATCATATTGAAGTTTCTCAAAAGTATCCTTCTTTGATGCGCCGTACCTATAATTTACTTGTGCCCAACCGGTTATACCAGGTTTCACCGAATGTCGGACAGAATAATATGGAATTTCTTTTTCCAGGGTACTTACAAATTCAGGTCTTTCCGGCCTTGGACCAATCAAACTTAGATCTCCCTTAAGTACATTCCACAACTGAGGTATCTCATCAATCCGTAACTTTCTGATGATTTTCCCAACTTTTGTAATTCTTGAATCACCTTCTATTGCCCATGTGGCACCTTCCGCCTCTGCATCTACTATCATAGAGCGAAATTTAATAAGTTTGAAACACTTTCCATTCAGACCAACCCTTTCCTGTATATAAAAGATTTTTCCTTTTGATCCGAGCTTTGTCAGAACACTAGTAATCAAGATTATTGGTAGAGTAATTATCAGCCCTGACAAGCACAATGATATGTCAATAAAACGTTCTATTTTTTGCGTGTAAATATTTTTTTTTATTCCAGAGAATGAAACGTTTAGAAACCATGAATCTCTTATATGCATCACTGGAACTTTTCCTGAAAGTTCTTCATACAGCGAAGGCATATCATAAACTTCAACACCTTTCAGCTTTATCTCCAATATATTTTTAAAAAAATCACTTTTTTTCTCGTGAGTAATTGCTATTACCGCCACATCTATTTCTCTTTTTTTGTGCCATGTCACTTAAATGACGGCTTCCACCCAGGACAGAATGTTGCTCGACATCTTTACTGTGCAATTCTGCATTATCATCAAAAAACCCAACTATTTTATAATTTATATTTTTACGAAGTAATTGATAGATAGCGTGCCCGGCGCTTCCAATACCAATTATTGCAATATTTTTTTTTGCCCCTGCACTTAATATAAAATCTGCAAAAGAAATTCTCCATAAACACATAAAGATAGTAAGAAATACTATTTTAATTAAAAACACACCTCTTCCAAATTGATAATGAGGAATAAGATAAAAGATAAAAGCGACGAGAATACTCCCTATAGCAACAGCAATCACCAGCTTTACAAAATATTTCAGTGTTGTAAATTTATAATTAAAACTATAAATGTCGAAGATATAGAAAGTAAATAAATGCAAGGTAATGGTTATTATGGATGCACCGGTAAAATTTGACAATAAATCAGACTTTCCCAATCTCAAATAGTAGGCGATCGCCATAGACAGAATGATGAAGAAAGTATCTCCCACTAAAAGCAGTATTTTCTTTTTTGGAATCTGTTGTAATAGCATAGACATAAAAAGCATCTACACCTTGCAGGTGTATGTATGGATGTTATTCAAAGTAAATATATTTAATTTTAGCCAGTTCCTGTTGGTATTCTTGTATATCATCAAAAAAGGGGGGGGAAACGAGTATGTTTATCGCTATAACCTGGCTAAGTTGCGGATATCTCTCTCCTCTTGATAATTCCGTCTCAGGGAAGTACCTGAATGTGGATATATGCTTGCGCACAAAAAAACTTGATTTGAAATTCCTATACTTACATTAGCAGATTAACTTTAGCCATAATAGTCTAGATACCATTCCACAAATTTCTTAATCCCTTTCTCAATGGGAGTGGATGGTTTGAAACCTACATCATTAACCAAGTCATTTACATCAGCATATGTTTCAGGTACATCACCCGGTTGTATTGGTAAAAGGTTTTTCTCCGCCTTCCTTCCCAAACAATTCTCTAATACCTCAATAAACTTCATAAGCTCAACAGGATTGTTATTTCCGATGTTGTACGTTTTATATGGTGCATAGCTTGTTGCAGGATCCGGATTGTCACGATTCCACCCGTTGTCTGATGCAGGAATGTTACCAATTACCCTGATCAAACCTTCTACAATATCATCTATATAAGTAAAATCTCTCTTCATCTCTCCATAGTTAAACACATCTATTGGTCTGTTTTCCAGTATTGCTCTGGTAAACAAAAATAGAGCCATATCCGGGCGTCCCAGGGGGCCATAAACAGTGAAAAATCTAAGTCCCGTACATGGCAATTTGTATAAACTTGAATAGGTGTGGGCCATAAGCTCATTTGATTTTTTTGTTGCAGCATAAAGAGATACAGGATGATCTACATTATGATGAACCGAAAACGGCATCTTTGTATTAGCCCCATAAACGGAGCTGGAAGAAGCAAAGATAAGATGTTTAATGTTATTATGCCTGCACCCTTCCAGTATATTTAAGAATCCAACAATATTGCATTCTATATAAGCATGTGGGTTTATCTGTGAATACCGTACCCCAGCTTGTGCAGCAAGATTCACAACATAATCAAACTTATTGTCAGAAAAAAGTTTTTCAATCCCTTTTCGATCAACTAAATCCAATTTATAGAATGTAAACTCCGGATACCCTTCCAGTTGATGTAATCTGGCTTTTTTCAGATTAACATCATAATATTCGTTAAGATTATCAATCCCAATGACACGTTTCCCTTGTTCAAGCAAGCGCCTGGATAGATGACAACCTATGAAACCCGCAGCTCCTGTTATTAAATATGTCATTATTTATTTGCTGACTACGTCAGCTGTCGCAATGCCTTTCTGCCATTAATTGGTAAATAGTCAAATAGTTGAATCCCAAAGCCGGAAGTATGACGAAAGATTGCCCGAGGGTCAATTGCCATTGTAAATACTCAAAAGAAATAGCATGAAAAGTAATGCATAGATGCGATCCTATTATAAAAAAACGCCCGCTAATGCAGACGCTTATGATAACACACCATTCTCAAACTACCTGTGCAAGGAAAAGTAGTTTAATCGTTTAATAAATATAGTAATCTACTAGGTTCAATGTTTCAATATTCACTGTCGTGACAATGTCAGACGTCGCATCCGCATCAAATTCATCTGTAAGCAGTAATAGACATCGATTATTGTTCTTGAGTAGATTGAGGTGCTGAACATTGAAGCCTAATATTTTTTCGTCAGTAATTTTTGATTCCTCAAGAAAGAACCCCAGAAAGTTCGAGCTCATTTTTGATACTACCATATAAGTAATCTCTGAAAGTTCACATGCACCATAAATAGCGATGCTGATTTCCGTACCACCAGTAGCTTTTACAATCCTAGATTCTATGTCCTTTCTAATCTCTTTATAATAGTAAATATTCCTGCCAAAGAACTTATAGGCCAACTGTATTTTTTCCTTCAACCCTTCGGGGGTAATATAGTATTTAATACGTCTTGGATTCTCACCTATCATCGTGACATACCCCTTTTGGACCAAACGTTTCAAGGCAAAATTCACCGATGCCACATTAAGCTTCATTTGAGAAGAAAGCTTTCTTTGCGAAACGGAGGAATCAGTCTCTATTGTCTTAAGTATGTGAAAATCGTTATAGTCTTTTTGCATGAATACAGAGTTTTATAAGCCTTACCATCGTTATAAAGTCATCGACTGCTAGCATACTACGCATGAATACCGTTCCGCCATTTCAGTTACATTTTTAAGTTGAAAGCTATAGCACTGCTTTGTTAAAAATCTGAGCAAATAACTATGTTAATTCTTGTCGTTTACACCTTATTTAAAGGCGACAAAGGAACTCTCTTGAAGCGCGCGAACCTTATATTGGTTCAATATCGGAAATATATACTTCAGCGGCAGCTCCTTTCTGTAGAAGGTCTATACGTATAACAAGCTTATAATGACCCTTTCTTTCGACAAGAACTCCCTCAACCCCCTTTAGAGGCCCTGCTTTTACCCTTACAGTTCTTCCCTTTTCAAGATATGGAAACGGATCCAGCTGTACATCGGTTTCCATAATCGACTTCATGTCCAATATCTGCTTATCCGGTATTGGCGTTGGAGCGTCCACATCAGTTCCAATTATCCTTGTTACACCTCTTGTATATTTAACATCAAATAGACGCTCTTTATCCGTATTAACAAACATGTATCCGGGAAAAAGGGGTATATCAATATACGTCTTCCGATCTTTCCTCCGGCTGAGTGTATGGACAAGGGGCAGAAATGTCTCTATCCCTCTTTCGCGAAGAAACGTATCTACCTGTTTCTCATGCCTTGAACGTGTATGTATTGCGTACCATTTCATATGTTCCTGTATTTTAAGAACTCAAACAAAATTGTTCAAGCTATAAATTTAATCACTCTTCACCATAAGACATGTCATATTATTCAAGAGATATCGGACTGGCGCTCGATGATTTATTATTAAAAGTTGACAATAATCGTTTAAGTAAGTATATTCGTAAAAACTGAGCGCCCGTAGCTCAACTGGATAGAGTGGTGGACTTCGAATCCATGAAAACTACTCTCCCATACCCTTAACACATATATACTTATAGTTCCTCCTTTCTACTTTACAGTACTTATTACAGTACGTACAATAAATACTTAATTATTTATATCAATTCTTAATATTTTATTGTATGTAAGATAGGAGGTCTTCATGCCAAAAATATTTTTTCACAAACACGCCAAACAGTATACTGTCTGTATCAATAGAGCAACCCACTATCTCGGTAAAGATG